>Ga0315899_10001116_pt1 | contig 31130 bp, 26 predicted proteins | sample LakEriMetagenome_2_FD_203518 | JGI IMG/M metagenome (GOLD analysis project Ga0315899, IMG submission 203518) | Freshwater fungal communities from buoy surface, Lake Erie, Ohio, United States - Buoy 4 MA112 | ecosystem: Environmental > Aquatic > Freshwater > Lake | place: USA: Lake Erie, Ohio...
CCCTTATACCAGAGGAAACGGGGCCTGGGCGAGGCCCGGCCCTGGACGCGGCGCAGGGAATCGGGCGCTATGGCCCTGCACATCACGGGGGCTGCGATGAGGCTTTGGTATCAATCCCTAACCCGGCCGGATGCCTGGCCGACCTATGCCAAGGCGCTCAGGCGCGTGCTTGATGCCGGCGCCGATCCGGGCACGGAAATAGCCATCCATGGCATCGAAAAGCGCGGCGGCATTGGTGACCAATATCGCTATCTGGAATTCATCGAAACCAGTGAGGTGCTGGAAAACGTGGCGCGCGCCGAGGCTGAGGGCTTCGATGCCGTGCTGCTTGGCAATATCGTGGACCCGGGGCTTCGGATTGCGCGCGAAATCGCCGGCATCCCGGTTCTTGGGCTATGCGAAACCGCGCTGCTGACTGCCTGCCAGATGGGTGCTTCCATCGGCATAGTGTTTTCGAACGACAAGCACGAAGCGCGCGTGGCGGAGAATATCCGCGGCTATGGCCTGGCCGGGCGGGTGGCCGCCACGGCGCGGATGGAGGTGGCCAAGCTGACCGATCTGGAAGCCGCTTTTTCGCCCGGCCCCGTGCGCGATTCCGTGCTGGCGCAATTCCACAAGGCCGCCGAGGATTGCGTGGCGCGCGGCGCAGAAGTGGTGATCCCGGCGGTTGGTGTGGCGATGGTGCTGCTGTTTGAAGCGGGCGTGCATGAAACCGCGCGCGGCGCGCCAGTGCTGTGCGGGCCTTTGGCGCTGGTGCAGCAGGGACAGGCGGCGGTGAAGCTGAAGCGCGCCATGGGCGGGCGCTTCACCAGCAGGCGCGGTGCCTATGGCCAGCCCCCTCCGGCGCAGATTGCGGAACTGCGCCGGTATTACGGGGCGGTTTATCCGGGGGTGAAGGAATAGTGTCCCCTCAATGCCCCGCAATAATGGAATCGGCAATTTTCTCCGCCACCATCAGCGTCGGGAAATTCGTATTCGCGCAGGGCACGACTGGGAAGATTGAGGCATCCACCACGCGCAGCCCCTCAATCCCCTTCACTCGTCCATTGCTATCCACCACCGCCATGATGTCTTCCGGCCGGCCCATGCGGCAGGAACAGGACGCATGCCAAACGCCAATCGTCGCCTTGCGGATGAAGGCTTCCAAAGCCGCGTCATCCGTCAGTACCTGATCAATCCGGAAACCCTCCACCACGAAGCGATCAATGAAATAGCTCCGCAGGAAGGCAGGCCCATCAAGCACCAGGCTGATCATCTTGGTCAGCATGCGGTTCTTATCGCTCACCACGCCAAGCTTGCGCACGCGGTCGCTATAGCTTGCCGGGAAGTGATCCGCGGTCACCTTACCCAGCTCATCACTCATCTGGATCGCGGCCATCATGCGAAAGCCGCTCATCAAGCGGTCAAGATCGCGTTTGTCTGACAACAGATTGAATTCAACAATCGGCTCATCGCGCCAATTGCTGGACGCAAGCTTCAACTGCCCGCTTTCCGAATAGGTCTTGTTCACCCATAGCAGCATGGAAGCCACTTGCTCCCCCACCGCATGCCAGGCAGATTTGCTGACGACGGCCGCGAACATGTCACCCGCCGGCACGCCTTCCATCTGGGATGAATAGCGCAGCCCGAGAAGGATATGGCGCCGGGTTTGGTTATCCACCCGCGCACCGCGCTTCAGGAAGGAAGACAGCGCGATTGAAGGATGATCCATCAAGCCCTGGCCCACACCTGGCAAGGCCATGCGCACCGGAATGCCCAAATCGCGCAAATGGCCAACAGGACCGATGCCAGATCGCAGCAAATGCGCGGGCGAATGAATGGCGCCGCAGGATAGGATGATTTCGCGCCCCATAAAACGCTGTTCCTGCCCGCGCACCAAAGCCACTACGCCAACGCAGCGCTGGTCTTCGAAGATCAATTCCTTCACCTGGGTTTCGCAGGAAATCGTCAGATTTTCTCGCGCGCGGGTTTCACGGTCCAGATAGCCCATGGCAGCCGAGACGCGCTGTTCTTCCGCATTGGAGATGGTGATGGGGAAATAGCCATCCTCGAAAAACCCATTCTGGTCTTCCAAAGCCTTGAAGCCCGCAGCCGAGAAAGATTTCGCCGCGGCCTTGGCGTGGTTATTCCATTTCTCGGGCTTGATGCGACGCACTTTGATACGCCCATCCTTGCCGTGGAAGGGCCCGTCGTAATCAAGGTCGTGCTCGACCTTCTTGAAATACGGCAGCACCGCATCCCAATTCCAGCCCTCCGCACCGCGCGCTTCCCATTCATAATAATCCGTGGGCGCGCCGCGATTGGCCATCTGGCCATTGATGGAAGAACCACCGCCCAAAACCCGCGCCTGTTCATATTTGCGAAGCGGCGGGCGTTCTTGCGGGTTGTTGTGGGAAACAATCTGCGTATGCACGCGAAGTTCAGTCCAATGAAAGCGCGGGTCGAAATACGCCGTGCCAGGGTAGCTGTCGCGGATTTCCTTCGCTTCCTCACCGGGCGGCGCGTCAGGCCCCGCCTCACACAGCAGCACCTTATGGCCGCTGCGGGCAGAAAGGCGATGCGCGAGAACGGAGCCGGCGGAACCGCCGCCCACAATAATGGTATCGAACATCACGCTTCCTCTTCTTATTTTCAAGCTTGCGGGATCATGCGGCCCAAGGGGCGCCCGCCACAGATATGCACATGAAAATGCGGTACTTCCTGGCCGGAATGCATGCCCATATTCATCAGTACGCGGTAGCCATCAGCTTCCAGCCCCAAGCCCTTCGCCACCTTGCCCACCGCGCGCCAGAAGCCGGCGATTTCATCAGGCGTGGCAGCGGCGCTGAAATCGGCGATCGAGACATATTTGCCCTTCGGGATCACCAGCACATGCACCGGCGCCTGGGGGGCGATGTCGTGGAAGGCGAGCACATGATCATCCTCATGCACTTTTTTCGCCGGAATCTCGCCGCGCAGGATGCGCGCGAAAATATTGCTGTCATCATAGGGGCCAAGGCCATTGACCGGCATGGTTTCGCTTCCCTCGTGAAAATTACCTGCCCCCACCATGCCATGCGCGGCCAGGATTGGAAGCCCATTCAGGCTGAACCGAGCCAAGCCGCCGCGGCCTGATCCGCGCCGCTCGGCAAAGGCGCGGCGCGGTTCCCCATCCAGGCCAGGATATCGCCGGCCACCGCCGCGCCGCCGAAATCCCGCAGCAGCATGTGATGGCCTTCCGGGTAAAAGGCGACGCGCTGCGCCGCACCGCGCGGCAATTGGGCCAAGGCAGCGCGAATCGGCGCCGGCGGCACCAATTCATCCTTCGCGCCATAAAGGACCAAAGCGGGGGCGGTGAAGCGCGGCAGGGCGGCGGTGGCGGCATCCATCAGGTCAACCAGGCCGGCCACGGCATCCACGCGCGTCTGCTTCAGCAACTTCGGGTCGCCGGACCAGCGGCGCCAGGCTTCCAGATTATCCGTCGGGCGAAACAGCGGCGCGCTGGACGAAAGCGCCAGCCCTGGCACCAGCGCCGCCATGACATCCAGAGTCCAGCGCGCCGGCCAACCAAGGCTGTTTCGCCCGCGCAAGGCCGGGGCGGAAAGCACAAGGCCATCCGCTATGGGGGCCTTGCTGCCGGCCAGCACCAGCACGGCACCCCCCATGCTTTCGCCCATCATGAATACCGGCAGGCCGGGATGGCGGGCACGCATCAACCCAGCCGCAGTAATGGCATCCTGCGCCAGAGTCTCATGCCCTGGCCAAACACCACGCGGCGCCGTACCGCCAAAACTCCGCTGATCATAAGCGTAAAGCGCGACACCGGCGGCGGTGAACCAGGGCGCGGCATCTTCCGCAAAGGATCGGCCATATTCATTCATGCCATGCAAAGCGAGCATCACCGCGCGTGGTGGCCCTTCCGGCTGCCAGGCATGCAAGGGCAGCCGCACGCCATCGGCCATGACCAACGCATCATCCCTGAGGGCGGGCCTGGTCACCACCGGCCCCATGGGGGCGCGGGCCTCAGCACAGCCGGCCAACGCCAGGCCGGCCAGCAGCGCCCGACGCGGTGTTATGAAGGGCTTCATGTTCATGAGCTTCAGATAGGGTGCCGGGCAAGGCTGGTCCATCACCCCCTGCCCCGGTATGATGTAGGGAAGAATTGCCTGATGAGGACCCAGATGCGCGACCAACAAATGACCGGCTATGGCCCGAAGCCCGTGGCGGGTGTCACGCCCGAACAGCGCATTACTGTGCAAAGCCGCAATATCCCCTGTGATGGGGAAGCGGCGAGCGGCCTCGGTCATCCGCGCATCTGGCTGCATATTGAAGGGCATCATGTGACCTGCCCTTATTGTTCCATCACCTATGTCCTGGCCGAAGGCGCCGGCGAGGATCATGGCCATTGAAGACACCTCTGGTCCTGTCGCGGAACGCCCGCATGGCAAGGCCTTGAGCGAAGCAATCGCGGGGGCCGAGGGCCTTCCCGAAACCAAGCCGGGTGAGCGCCATCTGATTTTGGTGGACGGATCAGGCTATATTTTTCGCGCCTATCACGCCCTGCCGCCCATGACGCGGCCAGATGGCACGCCGGTGAATGCGGTATTCGGCTTCACGAATATGCTGTCGCAATTCCTGCTGCGTCATGCCGCCAGCCATATCGCGGTGGTGTTCGATGCCGGGCGAAATACCTTCCGCAATCAGATTTATGCCGACTACAAGGCGCATCGTCCGGACCCACCACCAGAATTGGTGCCGCAATTTGGCCTGATCCGTGATGCGACGGATGCTTTTGGCGTGGCGCGTGCGGAACTTGAAGGTTTTGAAGCGGATGATTTGATCGCCGCCTATGCCAAGGCTTTCGAGGCAACGGGCGGGCATGTCACGATTGTGTCTTCCGATAAGGATCTGATGCAATTGATCCGCCCTGCGGTGCAGATGCTCGATCCCATGAAGCAGAAGCCGCTACGCGTGCCGGAAGTGATGGAAAAATTCGGCGTCACCCCGGATAAGGTGGTGGAAGTCCAAGCGCTGGCGGGGGATGCGACGGATAATGTGCCGGGCGTGCCGGGGATTGGCATCAAGACCGCTGCGCAATTGATCACTGAATATGGTGATCTTGAAACGCTGCTGGCCCGCGCCGGTGAGATCAAGCAACCGAAGCGCCGCGAAGCGCTGTTGGAAAACGCCGAAATGGCGCGGATTTCGCGCAGGCTGGTGATGCTGGATGATAATGCGCCGCTGCCGCTGGAGATTGCCGCACTGGAAGCCAAGGCGCCGGGTGATGGCAAGCTGGAAGCCTTTCTGCGTGCTCAGGGTTTCCGTTCCATCCTGGCGCGTATGGGCTTTGGCGAGGCGAATGGCGCACCGCATCGCGCGGCAAGCCGCGCCCTGGCGCCGGACGCACCCGCGGCAGAGACACCCAATGTTGCCGCGTCTTTTGGCCCCTATGATTGCGTCACGGATGAAGCCACCTTGGCGCGTTGGGTTGCGCAAGCGCGGGAAGCGGGTGTGGTGGCGGTGGATACGGAAACCGATAGCCTGGATGCGCGCCGCGCCAATATGGTTGGGTTTTCGCTGGCCATCGCGCCGGGTCGCGCCTGCTATGTGCCGATCCGCCATGGCAGCGTAGGCGATATGCTCTCAGCCCCCGCACCCGCACAAATTGCGCCGGAAGCCGCCTTTGCGCTGCTCCGGCCGCTATTTACTGACGCTTCTGTGCTGAAAATTTTCCAGCACGCGAAATATGATCTGGAAGTCATGGCGCGCGCGGAAAATGGCGGCTTTGCCGATATCAGCCCAATTGATGACACCATGATGCTGTCCTACGCCATGGAAGCCGGGCGCCATGGGCATGGCATGGATGAGCTTTCCGTGCTGCATCTGGGCCATCAACCCATCACGTTTGATGAAGTAACCGGCACCGGCAAAGCCCGCCTGCCCTTCAGCGAAGTGCCGCTTGATAAAGCCACGGCCTATGCCGCCGAAGATGCGGATGTGACGCTGCGGCTTTGGCTGCTGCTGCGTCCGCGTTTGCGCGCCGATGGTGCGCTGGCCAGTTACGAGCAGATCGAACGCCGCATGATCCCCGTATTACGCGATATGGAAGCCGCCGGCGTGAAGGTGGATGGCGCGGAATTGGCGCGCATTGGGGAAGATTTTGCGGGGCGCCTCGCGGTGCTGGAAACTTCCATCCATCAGCTTGCCGGGCGCGCGTTTAATGTTGGATCGCCCAAGCAATTGGGTGAAATCCTGTTTGATGAAATGGGGCTTTCGGGCGGGCGCAAGGGCAAGACCGGCGCCTATTCCACTGATGCGGCGGTGTTGGAAGAACTCAGTGTCCAAGGCGTGGAATTGGCCGGCAAGGTGCTGGAATGGCGCCAATTGGCCAAGCTGAAATCCACCTATGTTGAAGGGCTTGCCGCGCAAATCGATCCAACTGATAAGCGCGTGCATACAAGCTATCAAATGGCCATCACCTCGACCGGGCGGCTTTCTTCAACCGATCCCAATTTGCAGAATATCCCGATCCGCAGCGAAGAAGGCATGCGCATTCGTCGTGCCTTCATCGCGGAGAAGGGCCACGTGCTGCTGGCCGCTGATTACAGCCAGATCGAATTACGCTTGCTCGCGCATTTGGCCGATGTGCCAACGCTCCGCGAAGCCTTCGCGGGTGGTGAGGATATCCATTCCCGCACTGCATCAGAAATCTTCGGCATTCCGCGCGACAAGGTGGATAAGGAAGCGCGGCGGCGCGCCAAGATGATCAATTTCGGCATCATCTATGGCATGTCGGCTTTTGGCTTGGCGACCCGCCTTGGTATTCCGCCAGGTGAAGGCCGCAGCATCATTGATGCCTATTTCGCGCAATATCCAGGCATCAGGCAGGAAATGGAGCGCTTGAAGGAAGAAGCGCGCATACATGGTTTTGTGCGCACGCCTTTTGGCCGCAAGCTTTGGATCCCCGATATCGCCACGCGCGATCCGGTGCGCCGCGCCGGCGCCGAACGTGCTGCCATCAACGCCCCCTTCCAGGGGGGTGCCGCCGAGATCATCAAGCGCGCCATGGTGCGCCTGCCGCGCGCCTTGCACGATGCGGGGTTGAAGGCGCGCATGCTGCTGCAAGTGCATGATGAATTGGTGTTTGAAGTGCCGGAAGCTGAGGTTGCAGCAACCTCAGCGATCGTCAGGCAAATCATGGAATCGGTTGCGACTCTCCGCGTGCCGCTTTCGGTAGATATCGGGCAGGGTCATTCCTGGGCAGAGGCGCATTGAACATGGCAACGGGATGGAGCGCCGCTGAAAAACGCACGCTGGCGCAAATCTGCGCCGCCCATTTCGTCAGCCATTTGCACATCCTGATCCTGCCGCCGCTTTTTCCGCTGCTGCGGGAATCGCTCGATGTTTCCTATATTGAACTCGGCCTGGCGCTGACCGTCTTCAATATTATCTCCGCCTTCACGCAGGCGCCGATGGGCTTTATCGTGGACCGTATTGGCCCGCGCAAAATGCTTGCGGCAGCGCTTACTTTAGGCGGTTCGGCCTTTATCCTGCTTGGGTTGTTTCCAAGCTGGCCCATGCTGATGGTTGCCGTCGCCATGGCTGGGCTCGCTAATAGCGTCTATCACCCGGCGGATTACGCGGTGCTTGGTTCAGATATCAGCGAAGGCCGTGTGGGCCGTGCCTTTTCCTTGCACACGGCTTGCGGTTTTTTGGGTGGCGCCATTGCGCCCGCCTTCATGCTGGGTGTTGCGGCGCTCGGCGGCATGTCCTCCGCGATGATTGCCGGCGGTTTGGTTGGCCCGCTGGTTGCGATACCGCTGATATTCGCCGCGCGGCGCGATGCGGCCAAGCCCCGCCCGGCAGCAGCCACGCAGCGCACGGCGGAAGCGGGTGGCGTGCGCCGTGTGCTGACCCCGGCGGTGATGGCGATGATGGTGTTCTTCATCATGCTGGCACTTGCCAATGGCGGCATTCACAGCTTCTCGGTCGCGGCCTGGGTGGCGCAGGGCATGACCTTGGAACTCGCGAATGGGGCTTTGACGGGCTATCTGTTCGCAAGCGCGATTGGCGTTTTGATGGGCGGCTATATCGCGGATTGGACCAAGCGCCATGGGCTGGTGGCGACTTTTGGCTTCATCGCCGCCGCGTCCATCATGCTGCTGATCGGCAATGGTGTTTTCCAGGGCTATGCGTTGGTGGCGGCCATGATTTCATCCGGGCTGCTGACAGGCATGATCATGCCATCGCGTGACATGCTGGTGCGCGCCGCCGCACCGCCAGGGCAGGCCGGGGCGGTGTTTGGCATTGTCTCCACCGGCTTCAATATCGGCGGCATGGTGGGGCCACCGCTATTTGGCTGGCTGCTGGAAGCGGGCGAGCCACGGCTTATTTTCATCACCAGCGCTGGCTTCATGCTGCTGACCGCCGTGATGGCAATCGGCCAGGAATGGCGCTTAGCGCGGCGGCGCCGTGCGGCGATGACCGCAGCGGAATGATCAGGCTTTGAAATAAGCGAGTAACACGGACAGTGTTGCAATTGAAATCAGCGTGGAAAGCAGCACCGTAGCACCCGAAGCGCCGACGCCCGTATCGTAACGCCGCGCCAGAAGAAAAGCATTGGCGCCGGTCGGTAGAGCTGAGACCACCACCGCCACCGCCGTTTCCAAAGGCGAAAGCCCCAAGGCCCAGCAGGCACCCCAGGCAAGTGCCGGCATCAAGGCAAGCTTGAGAAAACTGGCAAAGCCAACCTCCGCCCGCGCCCCAGCCAAAGAAAATCCCGTGAGCGATCCGCCAAGGCAAAACAGGGCAAGCGGCGGCCCGGCACCGCCCAATAATTCCAAAACGCGGCGCATTGGTGCCGGTACGGGAATCCCAAGCGCTTGCCACACGAAGGCCAGGAATACCGCCATCACAATCGGATGGCGCAGCACACCCAGTAACGTTGCGCGCAACACGCGCGAGAGTGGCGCCTGGCTATGCAGCCCAATCTCAGCCACCACGGTTGCGACACTCAGCAACACCATGGAATGTAGCGCCAGAATGGCAAGCAATATGGTCAGCCCCGCCTGACCGAAAGCCGCCGTGATCAAGGGAATGCCAAGCATGACGGTGTTGCCGAAGCTGGCATTCAGCGCGAATAGCCCCGCCGCGCCAATGCCCTGCCGCAACCTTGCGCGGCCCAACCACAGCGCAATGCCATAGATCAGCATGGAGGCGATGAAGAACGCGAATGCCGCCGGCCCGCCGCCCTCATGGCCAGAAGTGCCGCCATTGAACAATAAGCAGGGCGAAGCGATGGAGAAGGTAAAAAAGTTCAGCCCGCGAAACCCGCCATCATCCACAAAGCGCCAGCGCGAAGCCGTATAGCCCAGCGCGATAATGGCAAAGACCGGCAGAACAATGCCAAGAACAATAGTCACGCGCCAAGCAAGCCCTTGATGAAGCCCGCCATGCCGGGCTGGCGTGCGCGCGTGCTGCGCGCGGCATGCAAAACGGCACGCGCCGTCGCCACGGTTGCGGCGAAATCCTGATTGATCAGTACATGGTCGAATTCATCCCAATGGGTGATTTCTTCCCGCGCCGCAGCCATGCGTTTCACGATTTCCGCATCACTATCCTGGCCGCGATTGCGCAAGCGCCGTTCCAATTCCGTCATGCTCGGCGGCAGCAGGAAAATGCTGGTGACGTCAGCCGCCATGCTGGCCTTCAACTGCCGATGGCCCTGCCATTCAATATCGAACAGCACATCGCGCCCTTCAGCCAAAGCGGCTTCAACAGGCGCGCGCGGCGTACCATAGCCACGGCCCAGAAACATGGCGTGTTCCAGCAAATCGCCGCGCGCGATCATGGCGTGATATTCGGCCATGTCACGGAAATGATAATGTACGCCGTCTTCCTCACCAGGGCGCGCGGCGCGGGTGGTGACACTGACCGAAAGCGTCAGATCAGCCTCACTTTCCAAAAGCGCACGGGAAACGCTGGTCTTGCCCGCCCCCGGGGGTGCCGCAATCACCAGGCAAAGGCCGCGACGCTTCATGGGCGCTTACTCCACATTCGCCGCTTGTTCACGCAGGCGCTCAATGGCGGCTTTCAGATCAAGCCCGAGCCTGGTCAGCGCCACAGTCGCGGATTTGCTGCATAGCGTATTGGCTTCGCGCACGAATTCCTGCGTCAGAAATTCCAGCCGCCGCCCTACCGCGTCGCCGGAAGCGAGCAGCGCGCGTGCTTCGGCGATATGGGCGTTCAGCCGGTCAATCTCCTCCCGCACATCGGATTTGGCGGCGAGCAAGGCGACTTCGGCCGCCAGGCGTTCTTCCGGCACGCGGCGTTCGCCTTCCAACAGTGCCGCCAAGCTTTCCCGCAAGCGCGCCTTTTGCTGCGCGGGTTGATCCGCTGCAGCGTCGCGCGCAAGCGCCACAAGGGCGGCAATTTCATCAATCAGCACGCCCAGAATCTCCGCCAAGCGCGCGCCTTCCGCAGCGCGGGACTTCGCCAAGGCTTGCAGGGCAGCGGAGAAGCCTTTGGTCACCACCGCACGGCGCGCTTCTTCAGCCGCTTCATCCAGCTCCGTACTTTCAGCGCGCAGCACACCAGGCAGGGCCAGCAAGGCTTCGGCGCGCGGCGGGGGCGCGCCCGGGATGCGCGCCGCCAAATCAAGCGCCAGGCGCAAGGCCTGATCGAGGGCGGCGGGGTCTGGCGTGAGGCGCGGCCCTGCCTTCTCCTCGCGCTTAATGTTCAGCGTGGCGGAGATGTTGCCGCGCTTGAACATCTTGCCCGCCGCGTCACGCAGCGCGGGTTCAACCGCGTCAAAGCCATTGGGCAGCCGCAGCCGCAGATCGAGCCCCCGCCCATTGACGCTGCGCACTTCCCACAGGAAGGAAGCGCCATCGGGCAGGGTGCCATCGGCACGGGCGAAACCGGTCATGGATGCAAGCTTGGCCATGCGCGGTTTTTGCCCCAGAGGAGATGTTATGCAAGCGCTTTGGCAAAATGTGCTGATTACCGGCGCCTCATCCGGCCTGGGCCGAGCCCTTGCGGAAGCCTGCGCCGCGCCTGGGGTAGTGCTGCATCTCTCGGGCCGCGATGCCTCCAGGCTGGAAGAAGCCGCTGCCGCCTGCCGCGCCAAGGGGGCGGAAGTGCAGCCCCGCGTGCTGGATGTTTGCGATGCAGCGGCCATGGCGGGCTGGGTCACGGGCGCCGGGCGGCTTGATCTGGTGATTGCCAATGCTGGCATTTCCGCCGGCACGGGCGGCACCACGGAACCCACCGCCCAAACCCGCCGTATTTTTGAGACCAATGTCACCGGCGTCTTGAACACGGCGCTGCCGGCGCTGGAGGCTATGGCCGCACAATCTCCCGGCGCCGATGGGCTGCGCGGGCGCATTGGCGTTGTCGCATCCGTCGCCGCTTTCGTGGCCGCGCCGGGTGCGCCCACCTATTGCGCGAGCAAATCAGCGGTGCAGCGCTGGGCAGAAGCGCTGGATGCGACAGAACGCACACGCGGCATTCGGATGCATGCGATCTGCCCCGGCTATGTCCGCACGGCCATGACCGCGCGCAACAAATTCCCCATGCCGTTTTTGATGGATGCGGATGAGGCCGCACGGCGCACGCTGGCGGGGCTGGCGCGCGGCAAGACGCGCATCGCCTATCCCTGGCCCACCTATATGCTGGCGCGCTTCGCGGGCGCCTTGCCGATTTCCTGGCGGGCCGCGATTTTCAGCCGCTTGCCCGCCAAGGATGGCAACATTTAATCGTTAGCTATTCGGCTTCAGCATCTGCCGCAGCACGGTGCCATCGGATAGCCGATCAAAACCTTCATTGATTTCTTCCAGCTTCACCACACCGCTTTTGAGCTTATTCACCGGCATCTTGCCGCGCCGATAAAGCGAGAGCAGGCGCGGAATGTCGCGTTCCGCCACGCAGGATCCCATATAGGACCCGCGAATGCTCTTTTCCTCCGACACCAAATTCGCATGGAGGTAAGACACCGAGGCATTCACATTCGGCAACCCCGCACTGATGGTGCTGCCGCCACGCGCCGTAATGGCAATGGCAAGCTGCATGGCAGGGATGGTGCCGGCAGTTTCAATCACCGTATCAACGCCGCCATCTGTCGCATCGCGCACCGCTGCCGCGCAATCATCATTGCCGGCCAGGAAGACATCAGTGGCGCCCCATTCCTTGGCCTGTTCCAGCTTTTTCGGGTTGGTATCTACCGCGATGATGCGGTCCGCGCCCGATGCCACAGCGGCAAAAAGAGCATTCATGCCAACACCGCCCAGGCCCACCACGGCGACATTCTCGCCCGGCTGCAAGCGCGCGGTATTGATCACGGCGCCCGCGCCGGTCATGACCGCGCAGCCGAAAATCGCTGCGTCATCCAGCGGAATATCCTTGTCAATCTTCACCGCCGAACGTCGCGCCACGACGGCGAACTGCGCAAACAATGACAAGCCGCTATTGTGGTTCACATAATTGCCATCCAAGCGCTTGATGCGCTTCGCACCACTCACCAGCGACCCCGCCGCGCGCGCCGCATTGCCACTTGGGCAGATATTGGGCCGGCCACGCGCGCAGTAACGACACGTGCCGCAGGATGAGGCGAAAACCGTGATCACGTGATCACCGGGCTTGAGGTCCGTAATGCCTGGCCCGCATTCGCGCACAATCCCCGCCCCTTCATGGCCGATCACAATCGGAAGCGGGCGCGGGCGTTGATTTTCAATGGTGGAAAGATCGGAATGGCAAAGCCCCGCCGCCGCGATTTCAATCAGGATTTCACCGGGGCCAGGTGGGTCAAGCTCCACCTCCTCAACCACCAAAGGACGAGTCTTGGCATAGGGGCGCGGCAGGCCCTGTTCGAAAAGAATGGCGGCTTTCATGCGCATCGGCGCTTCCTCCTGGTATCAGTTATTGTTCAGCTTGCACCGGCGGTGCGCCATTCGGCAATCAGGGCATCCGCGGCACGGTCCATATCGTCGCTGCCATTATAGCCGTGGAAGGAAACGCGAATGCGTCCGCGGCCATTCCAGGCGAGCACGCCGCGCTGCGCCATGCCCTCCACAATCGCGGCTGCTTTGGGGTGTTCCGCGCAAACACTCGCACCATGCCAGCGCGGATCGGGCGGCGTGGTGGAAGGAATATCGGCGGCGCGCAGGCGGTCCAGCAGCCCCACCGTCAGGCGCTGCACATGGGCTTCAATCGCCTCCGGCGCAAAGCCTTCCAGATAACGCAGCGCAGAATCCAAAACATAAAGCCCAAGATGCGATGGATTGCCGCGCGTGAAGCGCGCACCACCTGGCAAAAGTGCGGGCGTTTCAGACCAATCCGGCCTTCCCATGGAGGCAATGGAATGCCACCCCGCCGTGCTCGGCACCCAGCCTGGCTGGCGCTTGGGGTTCCAATAGGCAAGCGCAACACCAGTACACCCCAACATCCATTTATAGCAGGCGGAGAAAGCAAAATCCGCGATATCGGCATGGATCGGCATCCAGCCGGCACCTTGCGTGAAATCCACCACCAGCAAAGCGCCAACCCTATCCGCTGCCGCACGCAAAGCCACCAAATCATGCCGCGCGGCATTCAGGAAGGACACTGCACTGACGCCAATCATACGCGTAGAGCCATCAATCGCCGCGGCGAAGCTGGCGGGATCAGCGGCTTTGGCGAAGCGCAAAGTTACCTTGGGCTGGCGTTGCAGCGTGATTGGCGCGACGACGGATGGATATTCATCCGGGTCCACCAGCACCGTATCGCCCGCGCGCCAATCCAGGCTTTCCACCACCATGGCAACGCCCTCGGCCACCGATGACACAAAGCCGATATCGGCGGGCGCTACATGAAACAACCGCGCCGCACGGGCGCGAGCGCTTTCCATCATGGCTTCCTGCCGGTGGCGTCCGGCGGGGCCATCGGATTTTTCTGCGGCATAGGCGGCAAAGGCAGCATCATGCTGGCGCAGAAAGGGTGTTTCCCCCGCGGCGCAAAGATGCGCGATGCCGGGCGCGATGCGGAAATCGGCGGGATCAAATAATGGGGCGAGTTTCATGGCGTGACCTTAAGTGAACGGTGCAGCGGCCAAGCAGGGAGAATGTCATGCATGGCGTCCTTCACGTGCCCCGGCATTCAAGGCCCGAACCGCACATGCGTCAAAACTAAGACTTGCCGCGCGGGCGATGATAGGCTGCACGCATGCTGAAAGGTGATCCGCCCTGCCCGCCCTTGTGATCCTAACCGCCTATGCCCTGCTGATTGCGCTGCCGGTGGCGCTTGGCTGGTGGCTGATCGGCCCCGCGCGGCCCTGGCTGGATGAAGTCTCCAGCGCCATCGCCATGATGGCGACAGCCGCGCTACTGCTGGAATTTTTGCTCTCGGGCCGGTTTCGCGTGATCAGCGCCGGCATCGGCATGGATCGCAGCCTGCGCTGGCATCAGATTTTCGCGCAAATCCTGACAATCGCGGTGTTGCTGCACCCGCTATTCTATCTGAGCCCAAGCGGCGCGGCTTTTGAGCGCCCGGATGATCCTACCGGCGCGCTGGTGCTGGGCTTGGATGCGGCCTCGCTCATTTCCGGCGCTTTGGCCTGGTTGCTGCTGGGGTTGCTGATCATCACGGCCATCAGGCGCGATGATTTGCCCTATCGGTATGAAGCCTGGCGGGTAAGCCATGGGCTTGGCGCGGCGCTGCTTGCGGGGTTGGCGCTGCATCATGCCATCTCTGCCGGGCGTTATTCCGCCGCGCCGGCGCTGATGGCCTATTGGGCATTGCTGCTGGCCCTGGCCTTGGGCAGCCTAGGTGCCGTTTATCTGCTGCGGCCCTGGCAATTGGCGCGCCGCCCTTGGCGCATCGCCGGCCTAGAACGTGTCGGGGATCGGCTGTGGTCGCTGACATTGGAACCCGATGGCCATGCGGGGCTTGCCTATCGCGCCGGGCAATTCGCCTGGCTGCGACTGAATTGCTCGGCCTTTTCGGTGCGGGAGCATCCTTTCTCCATCGCCTCAGCGCCCACGGATGGGAAGGCTTTGCGCTTTCTGATCAAGGAAGTGGGCGATTTCACGCGCCAGATCGGGGCGCTGCCCATTGGCGCGCGCGCCTTTGTGGATGGCCCGCATGGTGCGCTGTGCCTGGAAGGCCGGCGGGAGCCCGGCATCTTCATGATCGCGGGCGGTGCGGGGCTGGCACCCATGCTCTCCCTGTTGCGAGAGGCCGCGGCGCGCGGCGAAACCCGCCCCATCACGCTGGTTTATGGCAATCGCCATCAGGGGCAGATCATGGCGGCGGCGGAATTAGCCGCGCTTGCCGGGCGCTTGCGGCTTGACCTGCACCATGTACTGCAAGAGCCGCCGCCGGGCTGGACGGACTTCGCCGGCATGATGACGCCCGCATTGATCCAGGCCGAAGCAGCGCAGGCCGCGCGGGAGGGTTGGGTTTTCCTGCTCTGCGGCCCTGGCCCTATGATCCGCGCCGCGCATCAGGGCTTGGCCGCGCTTGGCGTACCCCGCCGCCGCATCCTGGAAGAGCGCTTTTCGGTGTTTTGAGCGCCATCCCCCGCCTTAATCATGCCCGGCTTTCGCGGCATAAGAAAGTAACAGATCAATCCAGGGGAATCGTCCTGTGCCGTTGAAGCCGCTGAAGAAAGCCGTGCTGCCCGTTGCCGGGCTTGGCACGCGTTTCCTGCCCGCCACCAAGACCATGGCTAAGGAAATGCTGCCCATCGTGGACAAGCCGCTCATTCAATACGCGGTGGAAGAAGCGCGCGCGGCGGGGATTGAGCAGATCTGCCTGATCACCGGTCGCGGCAAGACCATGCTGGTGGATCATTTCGACATTGCCTATGAGCTGGAACGCACTTTGGCGGAGCGTGGCAAGGAAAAAGAATTGGCGGCTTTGCGCGCCGATGCCGTGGCGCCTGGTTCCATCATGTCGGTCCGCCAGCAAGTACCCATGGGGCTCGGCCATGCCATTTGGTGTGCGCGCGCCTTCATTGCCGATGATCCCTTCGCCATTCTGCTGCCGGATGATCTGATGCAATGCGAAGTGTCTTGTACCGCGCAGTTGGCCGATGCCTATCGCGAAACCGGTGGCAATGTTGTCGCGATTGAAGAAGTGCCGCGCGAACGCGTGAACCGTTATGGCGTTCTTGATGTGGCGGAAGATCACGGGCGTTTGGTTTCCGTGAAGGGCCTGGTGGAAAAGCCGCCGATTGAAAAGGCGCCCTCTAACCTCACCATCATTGGCCGCTATGTGCTGATGCCGGAAGTGATCGGCCATTTGGCACGCATGGAAAAAGGCGCGGGCGGGGAAGTGCAATTGACCGATGGCATGGCGAAGCTGATCGGCACGCAGCCCTTCCACGGGCTGCGCTATCAGGGCCGCCGCTTTGATTGCGGCGATAAGGCCGGCTTCCTGGAAGCGCAGGTGGCTTTCGCGCTGGCCAGGCCCGATATGGCGCCGGCCATGCGCGATATTTTGAAGCGCTATGCGTAGGAATTAGCTGGAGCGCATGTAGCGCACCAGATCTGCCATATCCGGCGCGCCATCCAGCCGCCAGATCGCGTCGCGCAGCGCCATAGCACCCGCCCTGCCCAAAAGCGGTTCTGCATTGTCGCGGTATTTCGCTTCCAATTCATCATCCGAAAGCGGCGCGCCCGGGTCGCCTTTCGGCAAAAGCACGGTTTCCGTCAGCTTCGTGCCATCATCCAAAGTGATGGTGACGCGCGCCGGGAATTTTGCGGGGTAGAGTTTGTTCAACTCCGCATCCGGCACCACTTCTGTGCGCGCCAGCACCTGGCGGATCAGTGCATCATTCACGCGCCCGACGGCGAATTGGCGCTGCGTCAATTCACCATCCACCGCGGCAGCGGCGATACAATAGGGCACGGAAACCCGCGCGCCCATCAGCGTGGTGACATCCTTATTCGAAAAATGCGATTTCACCGTGTCATAGGTTTCATTGGTGATGGACACGATCCGCTTCGGGTCCGGTCTATGCTTGGCGACGATCGCAAGGGTCGCCTGAATCGGCGAATGGCTCGCCAAGATCGAGGGGAAGTATTTGAAGCCGTTTTGCAGAATCTCCCATTCCGTCCCGAGCCCCGCGGTCAGTGCGGCGGCTTTTGGTTCCAGTGAAAACGCCGCCAGATAGCCTTTCGGGTGTTCCAGAATGCCGGGCGGGCTGGTGGCGCCAAGCGCCGCCATTTGCGCCGAGAGAATACCATTCAGCGCAGCCTTGCCCGGATGGATGGATTTGGTCATGTCGCCGGATTCGAAAAATGTGTTCAGCCCCGCCGCCTGCGTGCCCGCCAGGCCCAAGGCGCGTTGCACGCCATCCGCATCCAGCCCCATGGCATGGGCAGCGCCAGCAGCGGCGCCGAAAGTGCCGTTGGTCGCGGTGGAATGCCAGAAACGATAATGCGTTGGCATCACCGCCATGCCGACACGTACAGCAACTTCATACCCCACCACCAGCGCGGCCAACATGGCCCGCCCGGAAAGCCCGCGCGCTTCAGCCAAGGCCAGCGCGGTTGGCACCATCACGGAACCCACATGCAACAAAGCGCGCTTGTGTGTGTCATCATTATCGGCGGCATTGATCAGAATGCCATTGGCGAGTGCGGCGAAAGCGGGCTGTACGGCGGAACTCGCCGTGCCCATCACATGCGCACCAGGGGCGCCAGGATAAAGGGCGGCGATATCCCGCGCGATGCGGGATTTTTCAGCATCTTCCGTCCAAGCCGCCATGGCGCAGCCCAGCGCATCCAGCACCAGCCGTGCCGCCTGGCGCATGACTTCTGGCGGCAAAGCATCAGGCTTGATACCGGCCGTAAATTCGGCAAGGGCGCGCGTGGTCATCGTGTTTCGTCCTTCTGGGGCGCTTCAGGTGAAGCGTAAATCAGGCTGTAAAAACTGGCAGGGTCCGATACCCCCTGCGCCGCAAGCGCTGCATTGATCATCTCGGCATTCGTGCCTTCAACCACGATGATCGTGGCGAAGGACCCATCGCCCCCTGGGCGCAGTTTTTCTTCCGGGCTCGGCACGGTCACGGTAGGATCCGCGCGCCATATCCGCACGCGCGTCACACCCGGCTGCGCCAGCACCGCCGCCAATTGTGCTTCAAGCGCGGATGATGGGTCTTCTTGATGGGCAATCAGCGCCAGCAAGCCGCCGACGCCCCTTTGCCCTTCATCCAGTGCCACACGGCAAATACTGCGCGACATGGTGCGGAAATGCAGCATGATGCGCGCGGTCCAATCCGTGGGTTCCGCGAGCCGCTTGATATAAGGCGCCGAACACAGCACTGCCGGTGTCGCCGTTTCATAAAACGTCAGGAATTCCGCGCGCGGTCCATTCAAGCGGCGATAGCGCCTGGCATGCTGAAAGCCAGGTATGCCCAGCCGATCCGGCACATGATCACCCTGATACCAGGCTTCATAGTCGCGCCTATCGCAAGCCAGTGCGATATCATTCATCACGCAAAGCAATCCGCCACCCTTGGCCATGCCGTTTCGTCCCTTATGTCGAGGTGACGAGTATTGCCTCGCTTGCGCGCGAGGGAAAGCGGCGCCCGTGCTGGACAGATGGGGCGCGCCCGTTCACGATACCCACAAAAGGGGTGGAGGAAAGCCGTCATGAAAAGACGTTCATTTATGGCCGCTGCAACTGCAGCACTTGCCGCGCCGCGTATCGCGCGCGCCCAAGGCGCCTGGGTGGCCACGCGCCCCATCCGCTTCATCGTGCCCTGGCCGCCCGCCGGCACCACGGATATTGTGGCGCGCATGATCGCACCGGCCTTGCAGGAAGCGCTTGGCCAAAACGTGATTATCGAAAACCGCGCCGGCGCGGCGGGCCTGATCGGCACGGAATCCATTGTGCGCGCTGATGCGGATGGCCATGCCTTCGGCTTCATCATCAGCACCCATGCCGCCAATGCACATTTGGTGAAGAACCACCCCTTCGATGCGGTGCGCGACATCACGCCAATAATTCATGTGGCGAATGTCCATAATATCCTCTGCATCAACAACAACCTGCCACCGCGCACCGTGCCGGAACTGATCACTTGGGGCCGGACCAATCCACTCGCCTTCGCATCATCCGGCACCGGGACTTCGACGCATATCAGTGGTGAGATGTTCCGCCTTGCCACGGGGCTTACCATGACCCATGTGCCCTATCGCGGCGGCGCGCCGGCCTTGACGGACCTCATGGCCGGCAATGTGCCGATCATGTTCGCCAATGCCACATCCGCGCTGCCGCATGTGCGGGGCGGACGGATACGCGCGCTGGGTGTGACGGCGGCGCAGCGCCTGCCCTTCCTGCCGGAAGCGCCCACCATCGCGGAAGCCGCCATCCCCGGTTACCAGATTGCCGAATGGTACGGCATTGTTGGACCGCGCGGCATGCCGCCGGCCGCGGCGCAACGCCTGAATAGCTTGATTGGCGGCATCATCACCGCGCCAGAGATGCGCCAAAAGCTGATCGATTCCGGGGCGGAAGTTGTGGGCGGCACGGCGGATGCTTTTGGTACGCTCATCGCCAATGATGTCGCGCGCTATGGGCAGGTCATCCGCGAAGCTGGGATCACCGCGGAATGACCGCGCCGCTTTCTGGCAAGATTGCGCTCGTCAGCGGCGCAAGCCGCGGGATAGGCGCTGCCATCGCTCGTACCCTGGCGCGTGATGGCGCCAAGCTTGTGCTGCTGGCGCGCAGTGAGGCCGATATGCAGAAGGTTGCCGCCGATTGCGGCGCGGATTGCGTCGTGGTGCCCGGTGATTTGCGCGACGATGCCGCCGCCAAAGCAGCGGTAGAAGTCGCCATCCAGCGCTTCGGTGCCTTGGATATTCTTGTCCATAGCGCAGGTGCGACCAAGCGCGGCGATTTCCTCACGCTGTCAGACGATGATTGGGCGGATGGCTATGCGCTAAAACTATTTGGCGCTGTGCGCTTGGCGCGCGCCGCATGGCCGCATTTACGCAAAGCCAAAGGTGCGGTTGTGAATATCGGCGGCGTAGGCGGACGTTTGGCGAGTGCGGATTTCACCATTGGCGGTTCGGTCAATGCCGCGCTCATGAACTTCACCAAAGCGCTTGCGGATCGCGGTGTGGCGGATGGCGTGCGCGTCAACCTCATCAATCCCGGCAATATCCATACCGATCGCCTGACGCATCGCATTCAGACGCGCGCCAAGGAATTGGGCGCGGATGACGCGACGGCCGCCGCCGATCTGGCGCGGGAGGCCGGCATCAAACGCTTCGCCGCGCCTGAGGAAATTGCCGAAGTTGTCAGCTTCCTGGTCAGTGACCGCGCGAGCTATGTGCAAGGCACGCTGATGGATGTGGATGGCGGTTGGCTGCGGGCGGTTTAAGGGAAGGAAAGCGACATGTGCGACAAGGCAAAAGAACGAGGGCTTGGCTGGCGCGGCTGGATGCCCCTGCCGCCTCGGCAGGAAACCAAACCGCTCGGCCCCTGGTTGGACCTGACGCACCCGATAGATGAGGCGATGCCGCGCGTGCCCACCTTCGGCCCGCCCAAGGTAAAGAAACTATTTTGTCTGCCGGCCGATCCACTGACCGTCACCAGCTTCGAGATGGTGGTGCATACAGGCACGCATGTGGATGCGCCCTGTCATTTCTACAGCGATGGGCCAAGCATGGAACAAGTGCCGCTGGAACGCTGGAATGGCCCGGGTGTTGTTTGGCGCTTTGATTTGCCGCCCAATAGCCTGATTGAACCGGAACATCTGGAAGCCGCGCGCCCCTTGCTGCGCCCGGGCGATATACTCGCGCTGGATACGGGTTCTTCGCCGCATATCAATACGCCCGCCTATGATGCGCATCCTTGCCTTAGTTTGGCAGCAGCAGATTGGATCGTGGCGAAGCAGGTGAAGCTGCTCGCCTGTGATTTCGCCACACCGGATCTGCCCGTGCATCGTCGCCCACCCGAGGGCTTCACCTGGCCCGTGCATCAGCGCCTGCTGCGTGATGGCGTGCTGATTTGTGAACATTTGCGCGGGCCGCGCCCGCTTGCCGGCAAGCGCGTGGAATTCATCTTTGGTGCGCTTTCCATCACCGGGTCGGATGGCGCGCCGGCGCGCGTCATGGCGCGTGAGATTGCCGAGTAAATCAAAGGACGCGCCCCATGGGTGAAGCATTATCCGCCACGCAAATCCTGGGGCGTTTCATCGCCGAATCGCGGTTTGAAGCCCTGCCCGAAGCGCTGCGGCATGAAGGGCGGCGTTCCATCCTCAATCACGTCGGCTGCGCCTTGGGTGTCGCGCATGATCCGGCGGTGATCACGGCGCTTGAAATCATGCGCGAAGCCTCAGGCAAGCCAAGCGCCACAGTGCTTGGCCAGCGTGACAGGCTTGGCGTGATGGAAGCGGCTTTCGTCAATGCCATTGCGTCCAATCTGCTGGATTATGATGACACGCATTTGCGTACCGTAATTCACCCAAGCGCGCCGGTTGCCCCGGTGGCCTTTGCACTTGGTGAGGAAACTGGCGCCAGCGGGGCCGAGGTTTTGCATGCCTTTCTATTGGGCGCAGAAATCGCCTGCCGCCTCGGCAATGCGGTCTCACCGGGGCATTACGCGCGGGGCTGGCACATTACCGCAAGCTGTGGCGTCTTCGGCGCGGCGGCGGCGGCGGCGCGGCTCATGCGTCTTTCAGCAGAACAGACTGCGGGTGCGCTTGGCATTGCCGCCAGCCAATCCGGCAGTATTGTGGAAAACCTGGCGACGGCGGCCAAGAATATCGGCGTGGGCAATGCGGCACGCAACGGCATTTTGGCCGCGCGCTTCGCCGCCCGCGGCTATCGTGCCGCGCCGCTCGCCATTGAAGGCCCGCTGGGCTGGGCGCGCGCCATGGGAGATGAACCCGTGCTGGCTGAAATCACCGAAGGGCTCGGCCAGCGCTGGGAAATTGGGCGCAATACCTACAAGCCCTATGCGGCGGGCATCGTTTTTCATGCTGTGATTGATGCCTGCCTGGCGCTGCGTGAACAGCTTGGCAATGCGGTCGCGCACATCAAAAGCGTGACGGTTGCCGGTGATGCGCTGTTGCTGGCGCGCGGGGATCGCGTTGTGCGCAATGAACGCGACACGCGCGTCAGCATCCATCACTGCGCTGCGATTGCGCTGCTGCTGGGTCGCGCTGATGTGGCGGATTTTGAAATGGCGGCAGTGCAAGACCCTTCCCTTGCGGCACTGCGCGCAAAACTGGTGGCGGAATGCGATGCCAGCCTGCCACGCGGCGCGGCGCGCGTGACCATCACACTTGCTGATGGCAGCACGCATCAGCACTATGTCGAACATCCGCGCGGCAGTGCTGAACGCCCGCTGAGTGACGCGGAACTCGCCGCCAAATATCGCGCTAATGCAGCGATCGGCGGCACCACAGCCGATGTAGAAAGTCAGATTGCAGCACTTTGGGCGTTGGACAGGTCCGCTTCCATTGTGCCGCTGATGGCTTTGCTCAGTAGCCCGGAGCGCAATGCAGTAGGGTAAAGCCGGCCGAGGTGATTACCAGATCAATCTTATCCGGCGTGGTCCAGCCGATATCTTGTTCTCGACTGCGCGGGTCCTGATCATCAAACTCCGGCGGGCCGAAGCGGGCGATCAACCTTTGGCGCAGCACATCGCCCTGCGCCGCAGCGCCACGGCCCGAAACGCACACCAGACCGCCTGTCTTGTTATCAAAGCCAAAGGCGATATTCATGCGCAGCCCATCAACGCTGAAGGCGCCGCGTGCGCGATATTCCACCCGCGCATCCATCATCCGCCGTTCCGCGGCCGGCAGGCTGCGCACCGCGCGGCGCGATGCCGTCACCGCCTGCGCTTCATTCATGCCCCAGCGCGTGTATTCCCAGGCGGCATGGGCGGGCGCAGCAAACACCAGCAGCATCAGGGCGATCAGGCCAATACGGGCCAATTTCATGCAGCATTTCCGGGCGGCGCCCGACCTCTGACTTTTCCGGCCTGCCTATAGCGCGAAATGCGTAGCCTGGCGCGGGGCACGCCGGGCGTTTGGAGTATGTTTCTTGGCGTATCTCATGGCCAAACAGGCACGCCATCCAGCCCCGCAGTCTCTGGCAGGCCGCAGATCAGATTCGCATTCTGCACCGCTTGGCCGGCCGCTCCCTTGCCGAGATTATCAACCACACCCATTGCGATCACCAAGTTGCGCTCTGGGTCCGCCGCGTAGCTGATGAACGCAAGGTTCGAACCGGTAGCCCATTTGGTCTGCGGTGGCTTGTCGGTCACGCGAACAAAGGCCCGCACGGCATAGAAGCGCCGCGACGCGTCCAAGCACTGATCCGTGGTAGCGCGGCCTCGGCAGTAGATGGTCGCGAGTATGCCGCGGGTCATCGGCACCAGGTGCGGCGTAAACACCAGCTCGGCCGCGCTGCTGCCACTCAGCCGCTCAATCGTCCTGGCCATCTCGGGCATTTGGGTGTGCTTGAGCAGACCATAGGGCACCAAGTTCTCGTTGCTCTCGGCATAGCCGAACTTAGTGTCGCCGCCGCCTCGACCAGCGCCGGAGATGCCGGTCTTGGCGTCAATCACGATGTTGCCGGATTCGATCAGCTTATTGGCCAGCAGTGGCGCCAACGCGGTAAGCGTCGCCGCAGGGAAGCAGCCGGGATTGGCAATGCGGGTCTGACCCGCGATCTGCGCTGGCCAGATGTCGGCCAAACCATAGACCCAACCTTCAACGTAACGGTGGTCGCCGCCGATATCCACGATCTTCACGTCCTTGGGGACACGCGCCAGCGCCTCTGCCGAACTGCCCGTAGGCAGCGAAGCAAACAGCACATCGAGTTTCGGGAGCATCGCAGGGTCCCACTTCTCGATCATCATTTCGGCCAGCTTGGCTGGCGCACCGGGGAAGCGGTCCCCCAAGCGGCTGCCGGCGCTGCCTTCACCTGCGGCGTAGACCAGTTCGAAGGCCGGGTGGTTTGCTACCAGGCGCATCGCCTCACCACCGCCAAAACCGCTGATCCCAAAAATACCAATACGAATGCTCATGGTGATGTCCTGCTGCTGGAGTACGCGTCGGCTGCGGCGCCGAGGCGCTTGCTCATATGCACGGCGACGCCGAACTGCGGGTGCTGTTCCTCGCGGTCCACCCGATAGCCAAGCCGGCTGTAGAGTCGCAAATTCTCGGCAAAGAGCGCGTTCGTGTAGAGACGCACCTCGCTCAGGTTGAGCGATCGAGCGACCTCCTCCGCATGCGCCATCAGGGCGCGGCCGTGGCCCCGGCCCTGCTCGGCGGGTACTACCGCAACATTGACGATCAGAAGGTGGTCAGCCGTGGGCGCCATTTCGATCAGCGCCACGGCTTCGCCATCCACGCGCAGCAGGTCTACAAGGTGTTCACGCAGTGCCGCATCATAATCGGCGGTCATTGGCCGCGGCTCACGCCCAAGGATGGGCACCCACTTCGCGTAGGCCGCGCGGGTCAGTTCGCGGACGGCCACTGCATCAGCGGTGGTGGCGCGCCGCATTGTTTTGTGCCCGGCATCTTCAGATGCTTGTGAAGAATCGGGGTGGGCGGAGTCGCTGTTTCGCACGGTGTTCTCCTGTGGTCTGGGCAAAGAAAAACCCCCGAGGCCAGGGGCTGCGGGGGTTCAAAGATGCGGGCTGATGCCGCCTCGGGGGTGGACCGCTAGGGGGCGGAACTCACCAGGGGAGGGGCTTGTCTGCACGCAGCCAAAGAAGCCGCCGCTGAGAAGCAGCGACGGCGTCGGTTAGCGAAGCGGAGGCAGTATTCATTCATGCAACAGACGCTAGTGGTCCGCCTGAAGGTCTGTCAATGCAGATTTGTAGCGGCGCCCCTACTTGGCGTGAGAATACACTACACCCGCCCGTGGCAGACCTTGAACTTCTTGCCACTGCCACACGGGCAGGGCGCATTGCGCGGCGTACCAGCCCAAGTGCTCGGGTCATTCGGGTCCACCGCTTCCGGCAATAAGCGGGCTGAAGCCGTGCCGATCGGCGCGGTCATCGGCGGGTCATCCACTTCCATCATCTCCGCCCCCGCCAGAGTCGGGTCCGGATGGCGCATATCAAACACGCCAATGCCTTCCGGCGCGGGTGGCGGCGCATCCGGGCGGATTTCAATGCGCAGCAATAGGCTGGTCACGCGTTCGCGCAGATTCTCCAGCATGGAATTGAACAGGCGGAAGGCTTCGCTTTTGTATTCATTCAGCGGGTCACGCTGGCCATAGGCGCGCAGCCCGATGCCCTGGCGCAAATGATCAAGCGAAAGCAAATGCTCCTTCCAGGATTGATCGAAAATCTGCAGCAGCAGGGATTTTTCGATCTGGCGCATGATCTCCGGCCCCACATTGGCCGCACGAGACGCGTAAGCCTGCGCCGCCGCCTGCGTCAGGCGTTCGCGCACCGCATCATCATCAATGCCTTCTTCCCGCGCCCAATCCGCCACCGGCAGATCAAGGTTCAAAAGTTCCTTGACGTCACGATCAAGCTTTTCCAGATCCCATTGTTCGGGATAGGCGTTTTCCGGAATGGCGCGCGCAACGATATCGGCGATGGTTTCCTCACGCATCTCCGCAATGGTTTCAGCCACCTCATTCGCCATCATGAAGGCACGGCGCTGGGCATAAACTTCCCGCCGCTGGTCATTCATCACATCATCATATTTCAGCAGATTCTTGCGGATGTCGAAGTTCCGCGCCTCCACCTTCTTTTGCGCGCGTTCCAGGGCCTTGTTGATCCAGGGGTGAACAATCGCCTCCCCTTCCTTCAGGCCGAGCTTCTGCAACATGCCGCCCATGCGGTCAGACCCGAAGATGCGCATCAGATCATCTTCCAAGGAAAGGAAGAAGCGTGAGGCGCCCGGGTCCCCCTGGCGGCCAGAACGACCACGGAGCTGATTGTCAATGCGCCGGCTTTCGTGGCGTTCCGTGCCAATCACGAAAAGCCCACCCGCTTCGCGCACGATGGGCCGCGCCGCATCAACTTCAGTCTTGTGGCGCGCCAAAGCGGTTTCAAATTCCGGCCCCTCGGAAGCATTGGCTTCCTGGCGCGCCAGCATTTCCAGATTACCGCCCAATTGAATATCCGTACCGCGGCCCGCCATATTGGTCGCAATCGTCACCGCACCGGCGCGCCCGGCCTGGGAAATGATGGTCGCTTCCTGCTCATGGTAGCGCGCATTCAGCACCTGGTGCGGAATGTTCTTCTTCTTAAGCAGCGTTGAAATCAGTTCGGATTTTTCGATGCTGGTGGTGCCAACCAGGCAGGGCTGACCGCGCCCGCGGGCTTCTTCGATCAGCTTCGCCACGGCTTCGTATTTTTCTTCGGCGTTGCGATAGACCTCATCATCCTGATCCAGGCGCGCCACGGGCACATTGGTCGGGATTTCCACTACTTCCAGCTTGTAGATTTCCGCAAGTTCATCCGCTTCCGTCGCCGCCGTGCCGGTCATGCCGGCAAGCTTCGGATAAAGCCGGAAGTAATTCTGGAAGGTGATGGAAGCCAGCGTTTGATTTTCCGGCTGGACCGTCACATGTTCCTTGGCTTCCAAAGCCTGATGCAGGCCATCGGAATAGCGCCGGCCTTCCATCATGCGGCCGGTGAATTCATCAATGATGATTATCTTGTCCTGCCGGACAATGTATTCAACATCGCGCGTGAATAGCGTGTGCGCCCGCAAGGCCTGGTTCACATGATGCACGAGTGACACGTTTTCCGTGTCATACAAATTACCTTCGGTCAGCAGGCCAAATTGGCGCAGTAATTCTTCCACCCTTTCGCCGCCCAATTCGGTCAGGCTCACGGCGCGCTGCTTTTCGTCCTTCTCGTAAGTCTCCTTGTCCTTCACCAGCTCCTTCATCACCTCATCGGTGCGGCGGTAAAGGTCGGAAGTGTCATCGGTCGGCCCGCTGATGATCAGCGGCGTGCGCGCTTCATCCACCAGGATGCTGTCCACCTCATCCACGATGGCATAGGCGAAATCGCGCTGGGCCATATCTTCCAGCCGATACTTCATATTGTCGCGCAGATAATCGAAACCGTATTCGTTGTTGGTGCCGTAGGTGACATCACAGGCATAAGCCGCCTGGCGCTGGTCATCTGACAGCCCATTCACGATCACGCCAACGCTCAGGCCCAGGAAGCCATAGACGCGCCCCATCCATTCTGCATCGCGCTTGGCCAAATAATCATTCACCGTCACCACATGCACGCCCTTGGCGGGCAGCGCATTCAGATAAACCGGCAGGGTCGCCACCAGCGTCTTGCCTTCGCCGGTTTTCATCTCGGCGATCTTGCCTTCATGCAGCACCATGCCGCCGATCATCTGCACATCGAAGTGGCGCAAGCCCAGCACGCGGCGGGACGCTTCCCGCACGGTCGCGAAGGCTTCCGGCAACAGCGCATCCAAGGCCTCGCCCTTGGCCAGCCTTTCGCGGAACAGCGCGGTTTGCCCCGCCAGCGCTTCATCTGAAAGCGCCTGCATACGCGGTTCCAGCGCATTGATCGCGGGCACGCGGGATTGATAGCGCTTCAAGGCGCGGTCGTTGGAGGTGCCGAAAATAGCGGCTGCAAGGCGGGCAAACATCTGGCGCGTCATTCTCCGGCGGGCTCACGCCCGTTCGTGGCGCCGGGGCGCCTTAAGCATGTTTCGGATTGGCCGCAGAGATAGGCTTCCCGGGGGGGCGGGTCAACGCTTGCGCCTTGTGGGGAAGGGGCGCATCGGCCATGTTCCGGGCCGATCACCGATTTGGGACCTGCCCCTATGCGCCATTCGCGCGGCCCTGCCGCCTCTGCCCCCCTTCGCGCCACCCTGGCGCTATTGCTGGGGGTCACCCTTGCCCAGCCTGGCCTGGCCCAGCCCGCCCCGGCGGCCCCGCCGGCTGACCCCATCGTGGCCAAGGTGGATGGGGAGGAGATTCGCTTCTCAGACCTCGCCAATGCCGCCCAGGAATTGCCCGAGGAATTGCGCGGCGCGCCGCCGCAAATGCTCTATCCCCTGCTGCTGGATCAGATGATCGCGGGGCGGGCCGTCGCCGCCGCCGCCCGGCGCGCGGGGCTGGATAAGGATGAAGCCGTGCGTGCGCGCATCCGCCGCGCCGAAGAACAGGAATTGCAGCAGGCCTTTATTTCCCGCGAATTGGCCGGGCGCGTGACGGATGAACGCATCCGCGCGGCTTATGACGCCGAGATCCGCGCCCGCCCGGTGGAAGAAGAAGTGCGCGCCCGCCACATTCTGGTGCCGACAGAAACCGAGGCTCGGGAAGCCTTGGCCGAAATCCGCGCCGGGGCTGATTTCAACGCCGTGGCGCAGCGCCGTTCCGCCGGCCCCGGGGCGCGGGAAGGCGGTGATCTTGGCTTCTTCAAGCGCGGGGATATGGTGCCGGAATTCGCGGAAGCAGCCTTTGCGCTGCCGGCAGGGCAGACAAGCGCCGCGCCGGTGCGCAGCCCCTTTGGATGGCACATCATCCGTGTGGATGAACGCCGTTCATCAGCGCCGCCACCCTTTGAGGAAGCGCGTGAGACGCTGCGCCAGCGCCTGTTCGAGGCTGAAATCAACACCGTGGTGGAACGCGCGCGTAGCGCTGCGAAGATCGAGCGTTTCAATCTGGATGGTTCGGCCCCGCGTGCCATTGACGCCGCGGAACCGCCCACCCCTGCCGCCCCGGCGGGCCGCCCCGCCGCCCCTACTCGTCGCTAAACATGGAGAAGCCCCATGGCCGGACATGATATCCCCACCTCACCGCTTGCCCTCCCGCTGCCGGAAATGCCGGCGGTGCCGGGGGTGCGCGTTGCCTCAGGCCGCGCCGCGATTCGCTACAAGGATCGCGATGATGTGACCGTGATGGCCTTCCCTGCCGGTACCTCGGTGGCCGGCGTCTTCACCCGCAATCGCTGCCCTGGCGCGCCGGTGGATTGGTGCCGAGGCGCCCTGCCAGGTGGCAAAGCGCGCGGCCTGGTGGTGACAGCCGGTAATTCCAATGTCTTTACCGGCCGTGCCGGTCGCCAAACCTGCGAGGAAACCGCCAAGGCCGCCGCCGCGATCCTCGGCTGCAAGCCCAAGGAAGTGTTTCTGGCTTCCACCGGCGTGATTGGCGAAAAACTGCCAACCGAAAAACTGATCGCCGCCCTGCCGCGCGTTTTTGAAGCGGCGGCGGAACGCGATTGGCAGGGTGCCGCCAAGGCCATCATGACCACCGATACCTTCCCGAAAGGCGCCATTCGCAAGGCGCGCATTGGGGATACTGAGGTCACCATCGCCGGCATCGCCAAGGGCAGCGGCATGATCGCGCCTGATATGGCGACCATGCTGTCCTTCCTGGCGACGGATGCGAAAATTCCCGCCGCTGCCTTGCAGGCGCTACTGAAGAAGGGCGTTGATCGTTCCTTCAATTGCGTGACGGTGGATTCTGATACCTCAACCTCCGACACGGTGATGGTTTTCGCGACCGGCACCGCCAAGCATCCCCGCGTGCCGGCGGAAGGCGGCGCAGTGCTGAAGGATTTCGCGCGCGCCCTGAATGAAGTGCTGATGGAATTGGCGCTGATGGTGGCGCGCGATGGTGAAGGCGCGCAGAAGCTGATCCAGATCAACGTGACCGGCGCCACCACAGCGCGTTCCGCGCATCGCATCGCCATGTCCATCGCCAATTCGCCTTTGGTGAAGACAGCGATTGCGGGTGAGGACGCGAATTGGGGCCGCATTGTCATGGCTGTCGGCAAGGCGGGTGAGCCCGCGGATCGTGACAAGCTTTCGGTCAATGTCGGCGGCGTCTGGATGGCGCGCAATGGCGGCGTCGTGGATGGCTATGATGAAGCACCCGTCGTGGCGCATATGAAGGGCCGCGAAGTGGAAATCACCGTGGATATCGGCCTTGGCAAAGGCAAATCCACCGTTTGGACCTGCGATCTGACGCATGGCTATATTGACATCAATGGCAGTTACCGGAGCTGACGCGCCGCAGCGCTGCCATGGAAAATGATTTTGTACCGCTGGTAACGGAGCGCCTGAAGCTCCGTCCATTGCAGGCTGATGATGCGGCTGGCTTGCATCGGCTGGTGAATGATTGGGAAGTGGCGAAAACCCTGGCCCGCGTGCCCTTCCCCTATCCGCGCGATTTGGCGGATGAATGGATCGCTTCCACCCGCGCGCAAATCTCTGGCGGTACCGCCTGGCATTTGGCGGTGACGCGCGATGAGGATGGCGCGGAAGCGCTGCTTGGCTGTGTTGGCCTGACGCTTGATGCGAAGAACCCACGAGAGGCAGAGCTTGGCTATTGGATCGGTCGGCGCCATTGGGGCCAGGGGCTTGGGCCGGAAGCGGCGGGGCGCTTGGCGCATTGGGCGCTGGCTAATCTGGATATTGATCGGCTGGTGGCATCTGCGCTTGTGGATAATGAACGCTCGGCGGCCGTGTTGCGACGGATCGGCTTTAAAGAAAGTGGCGCGGGCAGTCAGGAGTTTATCTCGCGCGGTGGGGCCATGCCGGTGCGGCTATTCAGCGCCACGCGAATGGATATCGCGGCCGAGGCGCCAGTGCCCGTGATGGCCGCGCCTGCTTCCGGCAAGCCAACGCTGCTGGTGGCGGCGGTGGCGCTGATTGATTCGGAAAACCGCGTGCTGCTGGCGCGCCGACCGGAAGGCAAACCACTCGCCGGCTTGTGGGAATTTCCCGGCGGCAAGGTGGCACCCGGTGAGACGCCAGAAGAAGCGCTGATCCGCGAATTGCGGGAAGAATTGGGTATTGATGTCAGCGCCGCCTGCCTTGGCCCCTTCACCTTTGCGTCCCACACTTACGAAAAATTCCATCTGCTGATGCCGCTTTATTTGTGCAGGCGTTGGCAGGGCCAGGTGACGGCGATGGAAGGCCAGCCGCTCGCCTGGGTGCGCCCGGCGCGGCTTGGCGACTACGCCATGCCGCCCGCCGATATCCCCCTGGTTGCCATGCTGCGCGATTTCCTTTGAGCTTACCTTGCATATCCAGGAGAGACCCATGCCGAACCCCACCGCCTGCCTGCTGATCATTGGCAATGAGGTGCTTTCCGGCCGCACCCGGGATGCCAATCTGCAATTCCTGGCGACAAGGCTTGGTGAGATCGGCATTCCCATGAAGGAAGTGCGCGTGATCCCCGATGTGCCGGAAGTGATCATCA
>Ga0315899_10001117_pt1 | contig 31121 bp, 27 predicted proteins | sample LakEriMetagenome_2_FD_203518 | JGI IMG/M metagenome (GOLD analysis project Ga0315899, IMG submission 203518) | Freshwater fungal communities from buoy surface, Lake Erie, Ohio, United States - Buoy 4 MA112 | ecosystem: Environmental > Aquatic > Freshwater > Lake | place: USA: Lake Erie, Ohio...
ATTGACAATTACCGATGCTCGTGGTTGTGTAATCAGTGATACTGCAGGATTTGTAGGTTGCCGTCCTGGCGATTGCGGTCCACACAAGACCTTCACTCAAGGAGGCTGGGGTGCGGTACCAAGTGGTAACAACCCGGGTGTTTACTTGCATGCTAACTTCGATGGTGCTTACCCAAGTGGTTTGACCATCGGTTGCGGTGAGAATACCCTATCTTTCTATTCTGCTCAATCCATCACGGATTTCCTTCCTGAAGGAGGAACACCAAGCTCATTGCCAACCTTGACGGTATTGACCGGCCAATTGGTAGCTGCCTCATTGAACGTAGGTTTCGATGCATATGACGCTGACTTTGCAGGTTCTGATGTAGCGTTGGGTGATTTGTTCACCGATGCAGAAGGTTTCGAAGGCATGACTGTTTCTGATATTCTTGCTGCTGCTAATGAAGTAATCGGCGGTTGTTCAGATGCTTTTGATTTCGCTTCATTGAATGCCGTATTGACAACCATTAACGAGAACTTCGATAATGGCACCGTAGACAATGGTCACTTGACTTGCACAGCTCCTGCTGGAACAACTCGTTCAATGGTTGCGAGCAACGAATTTGACAATGCTTCGACATTTATGCTAAACGTTTATCCAAACCCTGCCGTAGATGTTGCGAATGTTCAAATCAGTGCTACTCGCGACGAGATTTTTGAAGTCACCCTTTATTCTATGACAGGTGAATTGGTTGTAAAGCAACAGCACAGTGTCGTTGCCGGAACCACAAACCTTGATCTTCAGGTAAGCGAATTGCCTGCAATGACATACGTATTGCGTGTAAGCAATGCCAATCAAAACAAGACTCAAATCGTAGTTGTACGATAAGATAGTTGAGATTGAGAGTTCATTGAATTCAGTGAAAAAGGCCGCCCGGTTGGGCGGCCTTTTCATTTGTATTTCATCCCTGATTATTCACCAAGCGGTACCGGCTCCCAAAACACGCACTCAAACTCCACCACCCGGTCATCTACCACGCGCACGCCCTCCGCTTCGAGCAACTCTTGCATCTGCATGGGATACGCAAACATCATTTTGCCGGTGAGCATACCCTGGCGGTTCACCACGCGGTGAGCGGGAATATCTGGTTGCGTGTGCGATGCATTCATGGCCCAGCCAACCATGCGCGAACTGCGCGAAGCGCCCAGGTATTTGGCTATGGCGCCATAGGTGGTGACACGTCCACGCGGCACAAGCCGCACAACGTCATATACGTTTTGAAAAAAATTGGGATCCGTCATGACACCAAGCGTATGCGCACATACTTGGTTTTGCGCCCCTCATCCAACCACATCTGCTCATAATAGGTGCGGAAGTTGAGCACCTCTTGCCAATAGGCATCGAGGGTTTGCATATACTCGCCGTAGATGTCGAACGAATGTGTTTCGATGGCATAGCGCGGGTCGCTGCCAAATTCCGACAAGGCCATTTCATACACCTCCGGATTGTCGTGCTTGATGTGAATGCAGCCGCCAACCTTCAAAAACGAACGATACTTCTCGGCGTAATACTTCGAGGTGATGCGGCGAACTCCTACTTTATCCTGCGGCTGTGGATCGCTGAAGGTGAGCCAGATTTCATCCACTTCATCCTTGGTAAAGAACGACTCGATGAACTCCACGCGCGTGCGTAAGAAGCACACGTTGGATAGTCCTTCACTCAACGCATCCTTCGCGCCTTTGTGAAAGCGATGTCCCTTCACATCGACACCGAGAAAATTCGTGGTAGGATGCAAACGTGCGAGACCTACCGTGTACTCGCCCTTGCCACAACCCAATTCCAATATCAATGGATTCGTATTGCCAAAAGCCTTGGCGTGCCACTCCCCTTTCATGTAAGTCTTCCCTTCCTTGATAATCGGCAAGAGCTCAGGCTCGTATACATGCGGAAAGGTTTTGTTTTCCGCCCATTTTTTGAGTTTGTCTTTTCCCATTTCTATTCAAAAAAAACCACCGACAAACGCCGATGGAATTTTCTATTATTAGTGAATAGTGACCAGTAACTAGTGACTAGTCACTATTCACCATTTCACTCTTTCACCATTTCACTCTTTCACTCCTTCGTTGCGAATTTCTCCACCACTTCCTGTGTGACACCCGTTACGCTGAATCCACCATCATGGAAAAGGTTCTGCATGGTCACATAACGTGTGAGGTCGCTGAACATCGCTACGCAATAGTCGGCGCAGGCGTTGGCATCGGCATTCCCTAGCGGTGACATTGCTTCAGAGTAATTGATGAAGCCGTCGAAGCCTTTCACACCGCTGCCTGCAGTAGTTACGGTAGGCGACTGTGAAATGGTATTGATGCGAACCTTCTTCGCTGTGCCATAATGATATCCAAAGCTGCGAGCAATGCTTTCGAGCAAGCTCTTGGCATCGGCCATGTCGTTGTAATCCGGGAAAATGCGCTGTGCCGCGATGTAGGTCAACGCCACAACAGATCCCCAGTCGTTAAGGGCGTCTTTCTTCCAGGCTGTGGCGAGCATCTTGTGCAGGCTCGTGGCGCTCACGTCAAGCGTTTGCTTGTACCATTCGTAGTTCACCTCCGTGTAGTGCTTGCCCTTGCGCACGTTAGGGCTCATGCCAATGCTGTGCAATACGAAATCGGCCTTACCGCCGAAGTGTTCCATACTCTTGGTGAAGAGATTGTCGAGGTCTTCCATGTTCGTAGCATCAGCCGCGATGATGGGAGCGTTGCCAATCTTGGCAGCGAGCTCATTAATTTCACCCATACGCATCGCAATCGGTGCGTTGGTGAGTACAATCTCAGCGCCCTGCTCGTAGGCCTTTTCGGCCACCTTCCAGGCTATCGACTTATCGTTGAGCGCACCACTGATGATGCCCTTCTTTCCTTTGAGTAGTTGGTTTGACATTCGGATAAAAGTATGTGGGCAAAACTAATCGGATTTGTTAAAAGTCCGCACATTGCTTTCGATGCAAACCATGAACAAGGAATTCCAAGGAAATCCTTTCTTATCTTTGACCTGAAGTGACATTCTTATGAAAATCGAAAGAAATAAAAACGAGATAACAATCACCGTTTCGACAGCTGTAGACAGTTTTGGCCTGCAGCGCTTGATTGATTATGTCAAGTATCTTGAAACGACTTCAAAAAGCAAGGCAAAGCAGTCTGAGGTGGACGCCCTTGCTAAAAGCACAAACGAATCGTGGTGGACAGAAAATCGTAAGCGTTTTGTGAAATGAAAGTCGTTATCGATGCCAATATTGTATTCAGCGGCATCCTCAATACGAATGGAAAAATCGGCGATTTACTATTCAACTCTCATAGAGATTTAGAGTTTATTGCTCCTGACTTTCTTAGGAAGGAGATTTCTAAACATCATCAGCGATTGCAGAAAATATCAGGATTATCGTCCGAAGAAATTCTAGAGGCCGAGTTTCTAATATATAAGCAAATTCATTTCATTTCATTTCAGAGGAACAAATCCGACCCACCATTTGGTTTGCAAGCGAAAAACTGTTGATTGATATCGATCCAAACGACACTCCCTATGTTGCATTTTCAAAACAGTTTCGTTGCAAAATATGGAGCGGAGACAAACAATTAATCAAAGGACTTTCTCATAAGGGTTTCTATAATACGATTACAACCGACGAGCTTCTTGAATGGCGAAATATGAGAGCACAAAGAAGTAAATGAATTACAATGAAATCGCCCTCGCTGCAATCCACCCCGTCGTCCATGCTGCCTGAAAGTTGAACCCACCCGTGATAGCGTCGATGTTGAGCACCTCACCGGCGAAATACAAACCGGGAAACAACTTGCTCTCCATGGTTTTGAAATCGACCTCCTTGAGTTCTATTCCGCCTGCTGTTACAAACTCATCCTTGAACGTGCTCTTGCCTTTCACCTGGAAATAACATGCGCAAATAGCTTCGGCAATTTTCTCCAGTTGCTTGTTGGAAACATCAGCCCACTTGAGGCGGTCGATTCCCTCTACTTGACTCAGCAATGAAACCCACAATCGATGAGGCACCTTGGCTGCGCTAAAGGCTGTTACCAGGTTGCGCGAATGTTCTTGCTTCCACTCCTTCAAGAAATCGATGAAGCTTTCTCTTGTAAATCGATCGTCCCAATTGATGCGAATCTGAAAGTCATACTTCACCTCGCTCAGTTCACGCGCTGCCCAGGCCGAAAGTCGCAAGATTCCGGGTCCGCTTAATCCCCAGTGTGTCACAAGCACCGGTCCATCGGCCTCGAACTTGGTGCCTTCGATGCGCACATCGCATGCTGGAGCCGAAACGCCCGCCAATCCTTCTATGCGCGGGTCTATGATATTGAAAGTAAAAAGAGACGGAACTGCAGAAACAATAGTATGCCCCAATTGGGCCAGTAACTCATGCATACTCGGAGCGCTTCCGGTGGCTACGGTTACAGCATCCGCTTCAAGCGTCGGTTGATCGAGTAGTTCAATCATCCACTTTTCATTCTCTCGATAAAAGCGCTTCACGTGTGTTCCGGTGCGCACGCGCACACCTACTCTGCTCGCTTCATTTATAAAACAATCAATGATGGTTTGTGATTTATCTGTTGTGGGAAATACACGTCCATCGTCCTCCGTCTTCAAAGCTACCCCACGCTGTTCGAGCCAGTCGAACATATCGCCCGGTTGAAAGGCGTGAAAAGGTCCTAGCAATTCTTTCGATCCACGCGGATAATTCTTCACCAGTTGCTTGGGCTCGAAACACCCGTGGGTTACATTGCAACGACCACCACCACTGACTTTAACCTTCGCCAGCAGGTGCTGCGACTTCTCGATAATGGTCACCTCAAGGTTGTCATTGGCAGCAGCAGCATTAATGGCCGCAAAGAATCCTGCAGCTCCTCCACCGATGACCACCAACGAACGTTTCATGTGGCGAAGATAACATGCGTAATTTGCCCCCGCATGAAACGAATCGGTTTACTCTCCGACACCCACGGCTGGCTCGATGAGGCGGTATTTCGTCACTTCGCGGATTGTGATGAAATTTGGCATGCCGGCGACATCGGCGAAGAGTCGGTGATTGACGCGTTGGAAGCATTCAAACCCACGCGCATTGTATTCGGCAATATCGATAGTACGCAAATCCGAAAGCGCACCCACGAGCACCTGCGCTTTAATTGCGAGGGCCTCGACGTCTGGATGACGCACATCGGCGGGCGCCCAGGCAACTATGCCACGCCTGTTCGCGCCGAACTTCAAGCCAATGCACCCGGCCTTTTCATCTGCGGCCACTCCCACATCTGCATGGTGAAGTACGATGATACCCACCGCATGATTTACATGAACTCAGGCGCCGCCGGCAAGCACGGCTTCCATCACATACGTACGATTCTGCGCTTTGAGATTGAGGCGGGAAAAGTGCAGAAGGCGGAGGTGATTGAGTTGGGTAAGAGAGCGTGAGGGGTGAGTATTATATTCACTGATCCTCATCACTCTCCTCTTGAATTTTTAAAGTATCAAAACAAGAGAAGCGACGAAATAAAAAAGGCGTGTCACTTGTGACACGCCTTTAAACTTTTATTTAAAGAACTAATATAGAATCGATCAGAAATTAATCATTACCCCCATACGCACGCCTACATTGCCAAAGGCGTATGACTCTCTTCGTTCTTGACTAGGTTTAGATTCACTCTCTACGTCTGTTGAACTCGAAGTGTAATTGTCTACAAATTCAGTTTCTGTTTCACTGGTTGTTAGCAATGACAACAAATTAAGCCCATCCTCTTTGTAAACTGTGTATTCGCCCTTCTTTGGCGCATATTTTACGTTTTCCATAAACAATTCACCGAAAAAAGAAATGCCGCTAGCACCTTTCGACATAACCCCCACTGCGCCCGACATTCCAACAGCATAACCGGAAGAAAGTTCGTAAGTGTACTCCTCGGTATAAACTTCTGAATCTGATCCGAAAAGATCAGAATAAGTATCGGTCTCCTCATTTAAATAGTCAATTGTCATTGTCCCTGAACCGACGATAACACCGAACTTGGCGTATGGGCTCAAGAGCTCACCTCCGGTAGAGATAACTACACTTGGATTAACACGAAACATTCTGGCCGAATATGTTCTTGTTTCCAAACCTGAGGAGCTGCTTCGTGAGCCGTCAGTAAAAATAGAACTAGAACTGTATTCATAAATCTCTTCAGTCTTTCCACCAAGCAAATATGAAAGTCCCAGTTCAAAGCCTAGGTTCGGATTCATCATGTAGCCAACCATTGCATTGGCTTGAATGCCTTTACCAAATGACAGCTGCATTCGATCAGATGTGTATTCAGAATTGGACGTCGTATTTCCCCCAAAAGGATCTGAATTGTAAGTAGAGGTTGAAGTTTCATTGTAAATATCCTGCCCCCCGAGTGGCATTCCATAACCGACAGAAATACCACCATAGGCATTTTGTGCATTCAGGTCTTGCATTTCAACAATAGACGTAGCTACAGCAATGACGAAAAGTAAAATTTTTTGTTTCATAAAATAATTTGTAAAGTTCATACAAATATAATACTGTCTTAGGTCCATCGCATTGACATTTTCTAATCACACGTTCAATTATCAACTCACTCATGTCAATAGAATAAACTGCCTTTTATAAAAGCTATCTATCCGAAAATTCTAGGTTATACGAAATGGTTTATGAAAGCGTAAGGTTTTACTAGCCTGGCAAATGCCAAGATTCTATTATTAACCGGTAAATGCTGCGTCATACATTTGCTGCATGGACTCCGCCCGCAATCGTATTGCCGAACTCACTACCGCGCTCAACGAGCACAACCATCGATACTACGTGCTCAATGCGCCCACTATTTCGGACTTCGAATTCGACCAGCTACTGAAGGAACTGGAAGAGCTCGAGAAAGCGCATCCCGAGCTGGCCGATGCCAACTCACCTACCAAGCGTGTTGGTGGTGACATCACCGATAAATTCGAAAAGGTAAAGCACAAATATCCGATGCTTTCCTTGAGCAACACTTACAACCGCGAGGAAATAATCGAATGGGAAAACCGCGTTCACAAAGGGCTCGGTGCAGGTGCTGATTTATTCTCTTCGGTCGAAATCGAATACGTGATGGAGCTCAAGTACGATGGACTCGCCATTTCGCTCACCTATGAAAACGGAAAGCTTGTGCGCGGCGTGACGCGTGGCGACGGTGAAACAGGCGAAGACATAACCGCTAACGTGCGCACCATTCGCTCCATCCCCTTGCAACTGCGAGGCAACCATCCGGGTGAATTTGAAATACGCGGGGAAGTGTTCATGCCCAAAGCAGAATTCGAGCGACTAAATGCCGAGCGTTTAGCCAAGGGAGAAGAGCCCTATGCTAATCCGCGCAACACGGCCGCTGGAACGCTCAAACAACAAGATAGCGGCGAGGTAGCCAAACGCAAACTCGATTGCTTCCTCTATTATGTCTATGCTGATGATGTGACTTATAACAATCACTTCGACGCTATAGCGCACGCCAGTGACTGGGGTTTCAAAACTCCTCCCACTGCATTGCGCTATATCGAGAAAACAACTTCGGTAGATGGAATCATGAACTTCATTGAGCATTGGGACACGGCTCGTCACGATCTACCGTTTGAAATCGATGGCGTGGTGGTGAAGGTGAATCGATACGCGCAACAAGAAGAATTGGGACTCACCGCCAAAAGTCCGCGCTGGGCTATTGCCTACAAATTCAAAGCGGAAACGGTGAGCACGCTGCTGCACAAGATAACCTACCAAGTCGGACGCACCGGTGCCATTACCCCTGTAGCCAATCTGGAGCCCGTGTTTCTGGCGGGTACTACCGTGAAGCGCGCTTCGTTGCACAACGCCGATCAAATTGAAAAGCTCGACATCCGCGAAGGCGATTATGTGTTCGTTGAAAAGGGCGGCGAAATCATTCCCAAAGTGGTAGGTGTCGACACCTCACGCCGCAACGCTCAAAGCCAACCGCATTCTTATATTTCGAATTGCCCCGAATGCAACGCTGCGCTCGTTCGCAGAGAAGGCGAAGCACTTCATTACTGCCCCAATGAAAACGGCTGTGCTCCTCAAATCAAGGGCAAGATGGAACACTTCATTTCGCGCAAAGCAATGAACATTGAAGGCATGGGTTCGGAAACTATCTCGGGTCTATTCGACCAAGACATGCTGCGCACTGTGGCAGACATTTACGATCTGCGCGCTGAGCAACTCCTGGGCATCGAATTCACCGTAAGCGACGAGTTCGGTGAAAACCCCAAGAAGCGTTCTATGCAAGAGAAAAGCGTCCAAAACCTGATGGCGGGCATTGAAGCTAGCAAGCAGGTACCCTTCGAGCGCGTGCTCTTTGCTTTAGGCATTCGCTTCGTGGGTGAAACCGTCGCTAAGAAACTCGCCCGCCATTTCAAAACCATCGATGCTATTGCATCTGCAACATTCGAGGAACTCATCGAGGCCGAAGAAATCGGGGATAAAATCGCCCAAAGCATTTTGGATTGGTTTGCACTAGATGACAACAGAAATATAATAAACCGACTGCGCAGCGCCGGTATTCAATTGGCCGTTTCCGAAGATGAAAACGCTTCCACTTCCAGCGTGCTTCAAGGCCTCACGTTCGTGGTCAGCGGCGTGTTCCAACACTTCTCACGCGATGGAATCAAAGCCAGCATCGAAGCGAATGGCGGAAAAGTTTCAGGCTCCATTTCCAAAAAAACCAGCTATGTGCTAGCCGGCGACAACATGGGACCGGAGAAAAGAAAGAAGGCGGAGGAGCTTGGGGTGAAGGTGATTGATGAGTCGCAGTATCAGGAAATGATCAGGTGATAGGTGATAGGTGATAGGTGTTAGGTGATACCTATCACCTATTACCTAAAACCTAATCAGAGCCTCCCGTCCTTCATCACCAAAGCTCTGTCTGCCAGGCCGGCGAGCTCGTCGTTGTGGGTGACGATGACAAATGTCTGATTGTATTTCTCGCGCAGTGTGAAGAATAGTTGATGGAGTTCCCGAGCGTTTTTCGAGTCGAGATTTCCCGAGGGTTCATCGGCCAATATCACATCGGGGTTATTCATCAGCGCGCGAGCTACTGCAACTCGCTGTTGCTCTCCACCACTCAATTGATTGGGTTTATGTTGCGCTCGTTCGGCCAATCCAAGAAAATGTAAAAGTTCCTGAGCTCGTTGTTCAGACTCCTTTACATCCGATTTTGCAATAAAAGCCGGGATACAAACATTCTCCAAAGCCGTAAATTCAGGAAGTAAATTATGAAACTGAAAAATAAAGCCAATGTGCTTATTGCGAAATAGAGCCAATTGGCGCGAGCTCATCGATGTCACGACCTGCTCTTCAAACATCACCTTGCCGGAATCGGGCCTGTCGAGCGTGCCAAGTATATGCAACAACGTGCTCTTACCCGCCCCTGAAGCACCAACAATGGAAACTACTTCGCCCTTATCAATGTGCACATCAACTCCCTTCAGCACCTGAAGGTTTCCGTAGGATTTGGTTATGCCCGTAGCAGTAATCATAGGGCGAAAGTAATAATTTGAATAGTTGTTCTTTCTCTGTCGCGTTAATCAATGTTACTTTCTTGGGCGCTGCACTTCATCGTTTATTTTTGAGGCCCTAATAAAATAGTATGATAGCCTGGTCTCTTCTCATCGCACTCGTGCTTGTTTACAGCATCACCCTCCCGCCTCTGCTCAAGCGCGCGGGGCTAAACGGCACGTTGGGCTACATTCCGCTGGTCAACTTCATTCCGATGTTGAAGATGATTAAGCGCCCTTGGTATTGGTTTTTCGTTATCCTTTGCCCAGGCATCAATTTGTTTCTCATTGTAATCATGAATGTTGAAACCGGCATCGCATTCGGAAAACGCTCCACCAAAGATCAGTGGCTATTTGGTGCCCTCCCTTGGTTGGGCTTTCTGCAACTGGCATTCAAGGAAAAGAACCTTCCCTATCTGGGGCCGCGCGACTGGACCGGAAAGAAAAAATCGTTCACCCGTGAATGGACAGAGGCCCTTCTATTTGCTGTCATTGCAGCATCAGCCATTCGCACATTCTTTTTCGAAGCATTCACCATTCCTACCCCATCCATGGAAAAGAGCATGCTCGTTGGTGATTACCTCTTTGTAAGTAAAATGAGTTATGGTCCGAAAGTGCCACAAACTCCTCTGGCAGTTCCATTCTTGCACAACGCATTGCCCGGTGGTATGACCAACAGTTACTCCGAAGCTATGAGCCTCCCCTACTTCCGCTTGCCCGGATTTGGCAGCCCTGAACGCCTGGATCCTGTTGTTTTCAACTTCCCTCATGGCGATACCATCATGGTCGATCCATTTTATGCCGGCCACGACTACTACAGTTATGTGCGCAAAGAAGCCATTGTTCTTGCAGGAGGATATGATAAATACAGTGAGAATCCGGAGCGTTTCGAGCACATGGCTCGCAACAACTTTGCTATTAAAAAAATATGCACTGTATGCGGTTATGAAAGAAGTCAAAGATCTCCTAAACCTTTAGCCATTGGCGGTGTTCGATACAGGCCTATGGATAAAAGAGAAAACTATGTAAAGCGCTGTATAGCCATACCGGGCGATGAGTTGAGCATCATCAATCGCCAAGTTCACATCAACGGTCAACCCTTGCAAGACCCGGAAGGTGTAATGCATAGCTACCGTTTCCAAACAAAAAATCCGGCAGCCCTCAAGAAAATTTATGCTGAATACAAGGTCAATATCAACGATAGAAACAGCATAAGCGACGCAGGTGCAACTGTGTATCAATCGTCCTTCACTGCAATGGATGCTGAAAAACTTCGCGGTAATCCTGACATAATTATGCTCGAAGTAAATAATGATACCCTTGCAGAATCATTTGACCCGCAAGCCATTTTCCCAAACTCGCCACTAGCTCCTTTCAATACATGGACACGCGACAATTTCGGTCCTGTGCATATCCCAGCAAAGGGTGAAACAGTTCAACTCACACCACAGAATATTGCTCTTTACAGAAGAGTAATCCAGAACTATGAAGGAAATACGTTGCAAGTAATCGATGGAAAGGCCATAATCAACGGTTCTCCTGCAGATAGCTACACGTTCAAACAAGGATACTACTGGATGATGGGTGACAATCGCCACCAAAGCGCCGATTCTCGTTACTGGGGATTCGTACCGGAAGACCATATCGTAGGAAAACCGGTATTTACCTGGCTTTCAAAAGAAGATCCAAACTATCAGGAGACAGGCGAATTACGTTGGGGGCGGATGTTCAGGTTTGTGGACTAAAAATAGTGTCTCATGGCTAATGACGTGTAGTGAGTGGCTAGTGGCGCACCCACTATTATCCTATTATCCTTAATCCCTTTAACCAATGAAAAAACTCATTATCCTAGTCGCTGCAATCGTGACTATCGCTTTCCTTGGAAGCTATCTATGGTTGCGTTCGTCGTTGCCAACCTATGAAGGATCTCTTCCTTTGAACGGACTTCAAAAGCCTGTAACCATTCACTTCGATGACTTTGGTGTTCCCCATATCGAAGCGGAAAACAATCATGACCTCTTCATGGCCTTTGGATTCGTTCACGCGCAGGAACGACTGTTTCAAATGGAAATGATGCGTCGGGCGGGTAGCGGAACCCTCGCAGAAATTATTGGACAGCCCATGATTAAGGTGGATCGCATATTCCTCACGCTGGGCATGAAAGAATACGCTGAAGCATCTGCAGCGCGATTAGAACAGCAAAAAGGCACCCCGATGTATGAAGCCATCGAAGCATATCTGGCGGGTGTAAATCAGTTTATCGATAACGGGCCTACTCCACCTGAATTCAGCATTATCGGAATCACCAAGCGCAAGTTTGAGCCTATCGATTTGTATTATATCACGGGAGCTATGGCATTTAATTTTGGGATGGCGCAGAAAACAGAACCCGCAATCGACTACATCGCTCGCAACTTTACCCAAGAGCATCTGAACCAAATGGGGTTATTTCATGACGATGAATCTGCCATTCCCACCACGCCGCATGACTCGGCCTACTTCCGTTCATTGCTCTCACTTGCCGACGCTTTCAGAGAAACCGAAAGTATTATGCCCTTTGCAACGCTCAATGGCAGCAATGCCTGGGCTGTGAGTGGATCGAAAACTGAATCGGGCGAAGTAATCGTGAGCAACGATACGCATATCGGCTACATGATTCCTCAAACATGGTACGAAGCACACCTGCATTCTCCCGAATTCGAAATGTATGGCCACTACCTGGCCGGAGTTCCTTTTGCTATGATTGGTCGCGACCGCCACAAGGCTTGGGGCGTTACCATGTTGCTCAACGACGATATGGACTTTTATGCCGAACAGCCTTCGCCCGGCGACAGCACGTTATTTCTGTATAACGGCAACTACGAACCCTGCGAAATGAAGAAATATACGATTCGTGTAAAGGGATCCCAAGACACCACTATTGATGTGCGTATAACACGACATGGTGCTGTTATTAACGACGTATTCAAATCGATGCCTTCGCAACCTATTTCTGTAAAATGGACCTACACACAACTGGAAAATCAGAACCTGGAAGCCTTGTGGAAAATGAATATCGCCCGCGACATCAGCTCTTTCGAACAAGGCGTTGCTTTGATACATGCCCCTGGATTGAGCATCAATTACGGTGATGCTCAAGGTCACATTGCTTGGTGGGCTGCTGCTAGGTTGACGCAACGCCCGGAAACCATGAACAGCTGGACGATTCATGATGGAAGCGATTCCACAAATGAATGGACCGGCTACTACCCATTCGATATGAATCCGCGCTGTATTGATCCTGAACATGGTTTCATATACAGTGCTAATGATTGGCCCGACGACTTACTGAAGTATTCATCAGACACCTCTCACAAGCCACTTTTTTATCCGGGCTACTATAAACCACAATACAGAGCCGACCGCATTCGAACGTTGCTTGAACCCGAAAATGCTTGGACGCTCGAAAAAATGAAGGGCCTTATCAACGATTGCAGAAGCGAAGTAGATGAATCCATTTGGAATACATGGCAACCGATTTTAGCAACAACTCACGCAGATTATTACTCTGAAATTAATAATCACGTAGCATGGAACGGAGAGTATTCCCCAGAATTGGTAACCCCAACGCTTTATAACCGCATACTATATCACAGTATGCGAATGGCCATGGAAGATGAGATGGGACCGGAACATTTTCGATTATTTCTGACCACACACCAGTTTCAACGAACCATCAAAGTATTACAGGAAAACCCACAAAGTATCTGGTGGGATAATGTGCACACCACTGCAACTGAGACGCATGCCAGCATCCTGGCATCCGCATTCGAAAAAGCATACCGTGAGTTGAAATCAACCCTGGGTGATGATCCCAAAAACTGGACTTGGAGAAAAGCAGCATATGTCGATCTCAAACATCCGCTCGGTGAGGTTGCCGCTTTGCGCCCCCTTTTCAATATCGGCAAGCGTGAGGTGTGGGGTGGTAATGAAACGATTCATCAATCGGGATTTTACCTCGATAGTACGAGTTATGCCAAGGTGTTTTTCGGATCCCAAATGCGCACAATGGTTGATTTTTCCGATGTTGAAAACGGATTAAACATTACCCCGAGTGGGCAGAGCGGGCATCTGCTTAGCCCTCATTACGACGATCAGGCCGAGCTATACGCAAACCGTAAATTCCGCGAGCAAACATTGCAAATACGAGACACATGGAAAACGCTGGTACTGCAGCCAACCCCTTAACGATTTTATCTATTCACTTCGAAGCAATGACTTGAGCTTCTTCGATTGTGAGAGCTTGAGCACATCGGGGTTTCGCGACTTTTTGCGATTGGCTTTTCCAAGCGCTTTCGTTTCCGCCGAGATTTTCTTGGCTGACATCGCTTGAGTTGAGGATAACGATTCAGCTGCTGCTGCGCCTGAAGTTGTTGGGGCTGGACTCATCGCCACATCTTCTTTGGCAATTTCATCTGCACTCACAACCGTTTTGTCCAATTCAACCGGAGCAAATTCCGATTCAGACGCCGGCTCATCACTTGCCTCTTCTGTCAGGCTTACCGCTTTTAAAGCATCCTCATATTCGTACAGACTCTCAGCATACACGGGGGGTTGAGGTGTAGATGCCGGAACTACCTGTGCCAACAAATTTTCGACCTCTGCCGGCAGTGTGACTGAGGGAACCTGAACAGCAGGCTTTGGCTGCTCTTGTTTGGGTTGGTCAGAAGATGGCTGCTCCCCCTCCGCCGGTGGTGCATCACTCCTTTGCTCAACCTCAGCCGTTTCAACTCGCTCCGATTTCGGCCAAAAGAACATCACACAAAATCCAACCACCGAGGCCGCAATAGCCCAGCCCATCCAAGGTGCAAATCGTTGCTTATAACCCTTCACCTTTTCGGCATTCTCTGCAAATCCATGCAGCAACGCCGTTTCCAGCGATTCAGGAGGATCTTTTAACTCCGCGTCAAATGACAATTCGTGCATCTCGAGCAGCAATGAACGCAACGAATTGTATTCCTCTTCGTTCTGTACATGCTGCATCACAAAAGCCTTCTCTTCGCTGAGCAACTCACCGAAGGCCTTGCTCATCAGCAACGCTTCTATGTCTTCATGACGGTATGGTTCGTTCTCGCTCATATCAGACCTTCGAATAGAATTAAACAAGACAACCAAACGGCGATACCCTCAAATGCTTTGAGCTTACCGTTCAAATCCTTCAATAGATAAAACAAGCGCGACTTAACTGTGCCCTCACTCACGCTCATGATTTCGCTGATCTCCATGATGCTCAGTTCTTGTACAAAGCGCAACTCAAACGTTTCACGCTTCACTTCATCGAGCTGCGCAAGCACAGATGCCAGCTGTTCCATAAACGACTTTCGATCCATTTCCTTCTGCGCAACAGGCGATGTAATTCCTTTTGCGTCGGCCTTCAGCGTTTGCTGAGCCTCTTTGCGCACCTCAACCTTGGCGTATTCATTTTTGCACATGTTATGCGCGATGCTGTATAGCCAGGTTTTAAATGGGCGAGCAGGATCATATAAGTGGGGCTTCTGGTAAACCTTTGTAAAAAGCTCTTGTGTAAAGTCCCGTGCCTTCTCTTTTTCCTTCCATAACATGCGCAGGAAATAATTATACATGAGCTTACCATAGCGACCATACAACTCTTCAAAGGCACGCTGGTTATGCTGCCCAACGAGCACCATGAGCTGCTCATCATGTTCGTTTTGATATGGTCGTTTGCTTAACAGCATGTAATCATTTTATCGTTGGTAGTTGTTCCTTCTCCCCAACACTTTTCGCTATTTCGGAATATTTCTGCTTGATGGTAGTATACTCACCTGAATTCCCCGTTTCGCGCGCATAATCGGCCAGCATGGCTAACGGGACCAGATAGTTTGCGTTAAGGCTATAGCCTGAACTCATGTGCGTTTTCGAACACTTCTGCCACCATTCCTTATACATTACCTTCACGTTCGAGAGAGGTGCAGGACTGCATTTAAATGCAAGGCCGGTGCAGTATAACTCACTTTCAAGATCGCCAATGAAATCAGACTTCGCTGCCAGCGACAAGTAAACCGGCATTTTGCGCGACAAAGCACGAATGCCTGCCACATTGTTCTTTTCAATGCCAACGGCGGCCTGCAGACTTTGAAAATAGGCAGCGTCCAGCATCCAATCGGTATGAATCACACGCACGTCTGTACGCATGTTCTTCAAATATTGCAATATGATAACCGGATAAGTATCCCCTTTACTTCCCGTAAAGAGTATTCCGTTAACTTCTACGCTACTCAACAGGTTGGATGCATATTCAAGTTTGTCTGCGCCATAGGCTGCCGTTTTTAACAACTCCATAGCAGCCGACTGAATGGCTTGTGAATTGCCTGTAAGGCATGCCTGCGACAGAGCCTTCTCACTTGCATCAACACCATTTGATTGCTGCGCAAAGACCATAAGGTTTGAGCTGATAAGGCACACTATGATGAGCAACTTTTTCATGTATCGAAAGGGGTTGGAAATTCAGTTAGTGTTACAGCCTTCGAAAAAAAAGGTTCACCCTCTTTTAATCTTCGAAACCAAACAACGACCGAAATTCCTGTACCATAATAGCGGTTGCTCCCCAAAGTGTTTGACCCTGAATATCAAAATATCCACTATCGAATGTTCGATTGTATTTCGAGACGAAAATGCCCTTTCTGCCAATGATTGCCGGCTGAAGCAAATACGAAACGGGGCACTCAATGATGGTTTCTGCTTCCTCTTTGTTGATTACGAAAGTGGGATTTTCGGGGCCCAAAGCCAAAAAAGGCTGAACAACGAAATGACTTGGCGGGATGTAAAGTGCCGATAGTTCTCCTATTACGTTCCATTGATGAGCTTCAATACCTACCTCCTCATCTGTTTCTCTCAAAGCGGCCTCAAGATGCGTTTCACCGAGCTCTAACTTGCCTCCCGGAAATGACAGCTGTCCGCTGTGCACTCCTTGTCCTTTGCTGCGTTGCATGAAAGCTGTATGCCACTCATTATGGCGCATAAACAAAGGAAAGATAACCGCACTTTCCTTCGCAGGCGGATTCATTTGCCTAGCTTCTTGTGGAGATGGTCGAGGATAACTAATAATCTGATTGGCCTGTGTAGCCATCGTTTGAGGACTGGCCAACCGGTCTAGCAACTCGTCGATAAACGAATGAGGCTCCATTAATCACACGGGGAATTCGGGTCGTAAGCATAACATCCCTTCCAAACTTGACCGCTCCAAAAATTGCCTTCGATATCGAATTGCTCTCCGCTTGGAGAAAATATTCCCTCCATGATATCAGAATCGGTTGATATCCTGAAATTCAATAGTTCTGTATTGCAAAACAAAGGAGCCTGGCCATTGCTCATATCCTCAAAATGAATCCCGTCATTCTCTACACTTTCATCTGTATCGACAAGGCAATAGCGGAAGAGATAATTGGTCGGTGCTGCGTCGTCCAAATCAAGCAAAAACTCATTGAAGTCGCTTAGAAACGCATTGTTGCCAAACATGATACAGTTGTTGAACTGACTCTCATAAATCTCACGCACCTGGATATTCTGATAGATGTCTTCGTAGTAGTTATTGAGAACAAACGTGGGTGTTTGGCGACTGTTATCACTTCCGTAATTGGCAAACGTGCAGTTGTCCATGCGATACCTCCCTCCTATTCCAAAATATGCAGCCTGCTGGGCGCAATTGGCAACAAGCAAGTTATGGCCGCTAATCGAAGCTCCTTGTCCCAGCAGACCAATGCCTGCCATATTAAGGATTTTGGTGTTTGTAATGTTGACCGAATAGTTCGCCCCCGTATAACTGACACCCGTGGTGTCGACCTGTATGCCGATGTTCCCGTTGCGCAAAATAGCATAGTCGATGGTGGAAGCTGGACTCTGAAAAATCCAGATGCCTCCTCTCACTATGCTCGCCACCTGAGGTCCCATGGCAGTCTCATACGGACAATCGAGTTGTATACCCCATTGCCCGGGGATGTCGTCGTAAAAGGATTCCAGACGATCGCCCTGGAAAACAACCTCTGATCCCAACTGTCCTGCTATTTCGATATTCCCCTTGTACACATAGATCCCGGACTTGCCATGGCAATAGATCTGTGTACCCGGATCAATATGCAATGTTGCTCCTTCATCTACTGCCACAATTCCATAAATAACATGCGGAAGATTATTCCTCCAAACCTCCGTAGTTCCTGCCGGAATAATATAGCTAAAAGGGTTGTCGCAAGAATTCAAACCACCATGGAAGTAAGCATTCTGGCCCCAGGCCTGAAGCAATACAAACTGTTCATTGTCATTAACGCGAAATCTGATTTGCCCTTCCAGAATAAACGGTAAAACGGTGCTATCCAACGGTAGCTGAGGATCTACGGTCACTTCAACAAATATGAATATGCTGTCGTTCGGTAAAATTTCAATGTCGCGCTGCACTCTTCCATCCAATCCATCTACATTGATTCGAAACTGGGGGGCCGATGTCTCAATAAGCGCTATCTCATCGATTCGTATCGACTCGTTATAGGGATTGATGACTCGTAAATACTGGGTGGCACTGCCAATTGTAGAAAATACGGTATCGAAGAATATCGTATCACTCGAGAACTCGAGTCGAGCCGATGAGTCATCATTGAAGCTCTCCTTCCTGCATTGAACGAGACTTGCCGCGAGCAAAAGAGCTATTGTAATCGTATAAAAAAATGAAAATCGCATACCGGGACCACAAAGATGAGATGAAACATTCGACTCGCTACAACATTTTTTTTTCTATCGTATTGCATCGGTTGTTGAATAATTGAGGGCGTCAATAATGCTGCATTTGAACATTTACGCTTTCATTTGTAGAAATGCGCCATCCAACACGCTCATACTCGGGAACAGTTCTCCCGGCAGCATACCTGCTGGTACTGTCTCTGTTGCTCGTTTTCATGGGATGCAGCGAACCTCAGCCGTCCCAACCGGCGGTTGTCCAGCCCGATACAAGCGGCATATCCGCTTCGGGTGCCATACTCCTAGCCGGCGAATTGGTTGTAATTCCTCCGCCCGCTTTGATTTCACATATCATAGCAAAGGAGTCCATTCCCTTCGAAAGTCAAAGCCTGAGCGATGCTGCGCACCCCGAGCAATGGACCGGTGAAATCAAGAAGGCACTCAATTTGGGTGTTCTCGGAGCCGATTTGTCTTATCTCATCAACCATAAACAGGCTGCGTCGATTCCACAGTACCTGGCTGCCATTCGCCGCTTAACCGACGATCTTGGCATTTCACATGAAGTTGATGCCGAACTGCTGAACCAAATTGAGGCAGGTCTGGAAAACCCGGAAAACATGCTCAGTCTTCACGGCATATTCTTCCGAAACCTGGAGTCGTATCTGAAAAAGAATAACAGAACCGACATCAGCACTTGTATTTTATTGGGTGGATGGACAGAATCCTTGTATCACCTTGCTTGCCCTGCCGATAGCATTGCAGGTCATCCGCTGGATCGGCTTCTCCTCGACCAAACATATTCAGCCAAAGGCATTAGCGCCTTGGCCAATTCCATCCAAGCCGAATCATTCTCAGACATTCAATCTGCCATCCTAGATCTATGCACTGAATTGGAAGAGCTCGATAAAACCTATGATTTTAAAGACCCTGTTCATGATCGCCGACAAGGCATAACCTATTTGCGAAGCCAGTCAAAGGTTATTTGCCCCGATGAACAATTGACAGAGATGCATACCCGCATTTCCGAAACCCGCGAGCTCATTATTGCGCCATGAAAGTAACTCTCTCCATTCTTCTCTGGATGACAGCATCGCTCCAATTATGGTCGCAATGCGAGGAATCATTGCAAATCGCTGAAAAAACATTTGGGACCAACTTTATCGCAGAACCCCAATATGTTCAGGGAATGATTTCCCTTGGTGACTCTCTTTCATTCACTTCGCTTTGGCTCTCTGAAAACACCTACCGAATCGCAACCTCTGCTACTGAAAAACAACGAATTAAATTCAGCGTGTTCGACAAGAACAACAACATCATTTTCGACAGCTCAGAGTTTAACTCACCTGCAGACTGGGATTTTTTTGTTGAACAGAGCCTAGAGGTACGATGTGTAGTACGATGTGAATGGCCGGAGCCGATTTGTGTTACCGTACTTACCGGATTTAAAAAATAATTTGAAATAGATGGAACATACCTGCGGGATGTTCGTACAAAGCGCGCAATGAGTGCAGGAATATTAAGAGCGTTGATGCAATTGTTTGCCATTATCAGTGGCTCCGGTATGAAGTCGGGTCGCGAGATCGTGGCTCTTTTTCTGCGCCAGCAGCTCAATAAGGAAATGGTCAATAACTACCTCAATTTATATGAGGAGTTTGCTCAAAAATTTCACAACGTAAAAGACTCGGAAAAAAAGACGAGTATGGCCTCGGTGAAAGTTCTGCGCATTTGCAGCCAAATCAATGAGGAGCTTCAACAAAAAGAAAAATTTTTCGTGGTTGTTCGCTTGCTCGAGTTTCTGCGAGAATACACGGAACATGGTCCGCAAGAATTAGCTTTCGTGGAGACCGTTGCCGAAGCCTTTAATATCGAACAAGGGCTTTATCGCCAAATACAGGCCCATGTCGATTGTACGATCGATACATTGCCTGATGATCACTCCTATTTGATTGCGGCCTCTGAACGACCTAACGTACTTAAAAAGACACAGTTCTTACCAACCGAAAACCTGAAAGGGCAGTTGCTGTTCTTGCGTCTTGAAGATGAAAACATCTTTTTCGTTCGCTACTTCGGACCAGATGCACTCAATCTGAACAGCCAGCATATCACCCCATTAAGGACCTACGTGTTTGGTCAGGGCTCTAGTATTCGCGGTAGTAAAATAAGTCCTGTCTTCTATAGTGATGTGCTGCATCGCTACCTGCAAACTGGCACCAAACAGTCTATTGTATACCGAGCCGAGGATGTTTCTTACTATTTCCCGGGCACAAACAGCCAAGCACTCCATCAGTTTAACCTGATGGAAGATAGCGGCTCCCTGATTGGAATTATGGGGGGAAGTGGCGCCGGAAAAAGCACATGCCTCAATGTGCTGAATGGAAACTACTTGCCGAGCTACGGAAAAATAACGTTGAATGGCATCGATATTCATCGCGAGAAAGACAAAATTCAAGGGGTGCTCGGATATGTGGCACAAGACGACCTGCTTATTGAAGAGCTCACTGTATTTGAGAATCTATACTACAACGCACGTCTTTGTTTCTCGGGCAAAACAAAAGATGAAGTTGCGCATTTGGTTGAACGAACATTGCACTCCGTTGGCTTATTGGAATGTAAGGATTTACGTGTAGGCAGCGTAATCGACAAAACCATCAGCGGCGGGCAACGCAAGCGCCTCAATATTGCCCTCGAACTCATTCGAGAACCGGCAGTGCTTTTCATCGACGAGCCTACCAGCGGCTTGTCGAGCCGCGACAGCGAAAACATCATGGATCTTTTGAAGGAGCTCACTCTCAGAGGCAAGCTCATCTTCACCGTCATACACCAACCTTCGAGCGATATCTTCAAAATGCTCGACAAGCTCTTCATTCTGGACCAGGGTGGATATCCTATCTACTATGGCAATCCGGTTGAAAGTATCATTTATTTCAAGCGGTTGGCCAACCAGGTAAACCTTACGGAAAGTGAATGCCCGTATTGCGGTAATGTGAATCCAGAGCAAATCTTCAACATCATCGAAGCTAAGGTGGTGGATGAATATGGAAATGAAACGGAGCATCGTAAAGTAACTCCTGCCGAATGGAACAACTTCTTCAATGTGATGATCGGCAATCACCTCGGTAATCGCAATTTACCCAACGATACGCCTCAAAGTGCATCGAAGTTGCCGGGCCTGTTTGCTCAGTTCATGGTCTTCATGAAGCGCGATGTGTTGAGCAAAGTGGCCAACCGCCAATACATGCTCATCAACTTTCTGGAAGCGCCCTTGCTTGCTGCCGTGCTTTCACTTTTCATTAAATACTACCCAACAAGCACCGGTGGTTTGCAGCCATACACTTTCCGAGAAAATCTCAACTTTCCGCAATACCTCTTTATTTCAGTGGTGGTGGCTATATTCCTGGGGCTAACGGTAAGCGCGGAAGAAATCATTAAGGACCAGAAAATATTAAAGCGCGAACGCTATCTGAGCCTAAGCAAAGGAAGTTACCTCGCCAGTAAAATGGCCATTCTGTTTTTCATCTCACTTATTCAAAGCCTCACGTTTGTGTGGGTTGGAAACAGTATCCTGGAGGTGAAAGGTATGCTCCTTCCCTTCTGGCTGGTCATGTTCAGTACCTCGTGTTTTGCAAATATTCTGGGTCTGAATATTTCGGCAAGCTTTAATAGCGCCAAGGTCATTTATATCATTATTCCGATACTGATTATTCCGCAACTTCTGCTAAGTGGTGTCATCGTCCGTTTCGACCGTTTGTATCCTGGCATCACCAATCAGGCTCGTGTACCGTGGATCGGTAATACCATGGTTGCGCGTTGGGCATATGAAGCTATGGCCGTTTATCAGTTTAAGAACAATGAATTTGAAACACAATTCTTCCCTTTCGATAAAGACCGAAAATATTATGCTTGGAAAAAAGACTACTGGCTCAAAGAATTAAAGAATAGAAGCACCGATGCCCAAAAGTCGATTGGTCAGGAATCCGCCAAGAATCAGCTAGCAGCGAACCTGCAATTGCTGCACAACGAATTGACAAACGAATGCAATCGTATCCCTGATTTTTCTATCAGCGAGCTGGATATGCTAAAGCCGGAAATCGTCACTGTAGAATCACTAAAGAAAATCGACTCTGTGCTCGTCGTGCTCGATCGCTACTACGTGAACAACTACAACGATGTAAATGATCGCAAGGAAATGCTTGTGACGGAACTAACTATTACGCCGGAATTGCGCGCATCATACCTGGGGCTACAAGATGAATGTTATAATGAAAGTTTGGAAGACTTCGTCACCAATAAAAACGATTTGAAGAAAATAGTAGAAGCGGATGGCGAACTTATTCAAAAACAGAATCCTGTTTTCCTGGATCCCAGCGGAGGCTTCTTCAACGCGCATTACTACGCTCCTAGTAAAGTACTATTCGGACAACGAATTTCGACGCTTTCAGCAAACGTACTTGTAATATGGCTCATGACAGCTGCACTGGCTGCACTGCTGGCCTTTGATGGATTGAAGAAATTCTTGGATTTTACGGCCCGTTTGGGAAAGAAATGAACGAAGAGAATTACGCCTCTACTTCAATCATCTTGAAAGGAACATTCACAATAGCCTCGTAGTCTTCACCGGCTTCGAGCATATCTTCATCGTCTTGCTCGTAATACCAATGAATAGCCACTTTGCTGTTTACATTCTCCAATCGGCGAAACAAGTCGAGTAAGCATTTGCTGCTACTTGTATTGAAGTATTCGAGCTGAACGTGAACAATGGTTTCAGGCTGAGCGTTCCGCACATATGAATCAACCCACTCTAACAATGGCTTATAAAAATCAAGAGAATTCTCCGGAATGGAACGACCACGAAGTTCTAAATGACCATTGGTATTGAATTTTACTGAAGGTGTTTTGGTAGAGGCTACCAATGAAATGTCGTCCATGAGATAATTGTTTACGCTGCAAAAATGCGCGATTTAGCGTCAACTTTCTATGGAAGTATGTCAAGTTTTTGACAACCATAGAGTGCATATCTTCGCCACAGGCAACAGCCTGAACAATCAAAGCATGGAGAAAAAGGAAACTGAATGGTTTGCATCGTGGTTCGATTCACCTTATTACCCCATGCTATATCGACACCGCGACGAAGCAGAAGCTGTCGAGGCGCTTACCAATTTGCACCATGTTCTGGCTCTCCCCCAAAATGCTAAGGTGCTGGATCTCTGTTGTGGCCAAGGCCGACATTCTCGAACTCTGAACAAACTGGGCTGTGATGTAGTCGGAATTGACCTCTCGGCTTCTGCCATATCCCACGCTCGTTCACTTGCCCATGGCGGGCAGCGATTTGATGTACAAGACATGCGTTCCTTTACCTTGCCTGAACGCTTCGATGTGGTGTTCAACCTCTTCACAAGTTTCGGATATTTTGATAGCGATACTGAAAACATCAGCGTGCTCAATCGAATTGCCGCTCATCTCCATGAGAATGGTGTTCTCGTAATCGATTACCTCAACGCTGTTCCGCTTCTGAATCAACAAACTCAACATGCGGAGCAAACCATCGACGGTGTTCTGTTTCGAACTTCCAAAAGAATAGAAGGTCATTCCGTTGTTAAATATATTGAAGTCATTGATGAAGGACAGATCTCTTCATTCACGGAGCGGGTTCAACTCATAACCCTCGACGGTTTTTCTTCCATGCTCCAAGCCAGTGGGTTCAACGTTGAACAGGTATTCGGTAACTATCAACTCGAAGAATACCGGCCCGAAGATTCGCCACGCTGCCTTATTATTGCACGCAAATCATGAGCGAAACTCCCCTTTTTTACGCCACTGTTCTCTTCCTTGCCTCTATGTCGGGCTGGGGCATCTTCATGCTCACTCGCAAGCAAGCAAGCAGAGGCGTGAAGGTTATGCTTTCGTTTAGCGCAGCCTATTTGCTCGGTATTACGCTGCTTCACCTTTTCCCCGAACTCTATCATTCAGACGTGCCGCACATTGGCTGGTACGTAGTTGCCGGTTTCTTATTGCAAGTAATCCTCGACTTCTTTTCCCACGGGGTGGAGCACGGACATGCTCATACGCATCAGCACCAAGGCACGCGCTTTCTGGCGAGTGTCATGATTTCCTTATGGATTCATGCTTTCATAGAAGGAATGCCATTTGGAGGTGTGGTTGAAATGCATGCACATGACCACGCCGGTCACGACCATGGCCACGGACTTGAAATGCACGACCACCGCATGTCACTGCTGCTTGGTATTTCATTGCATAAGGTTACTGAAGCACTCGTATTTACGGCATTGCTTGTAGGCATGGGAATGCGCATGGGCAAGATTATAGGTTGGATGGTACTATTTGCGCTAATGGCGCCGCTTGGGGCCTTTGCACACTACTTCATCGGAATAACAGGAGTGGCAGATCTGGCAACATTCACGCCCATGGTGACCGGTGTTCTTATCGGTATATTACTCCACGTTTCGACGATTATTCTCTTCGAAAGCGATGAGAGTCATAGTTTCAACTGGATGAAATTCGCGGCGATATTGATTGGTTTGGCCATGGCCGGATTCGTTGCCTGATACGGTTCTTATTCCCAGGTAACTTTCAATTCAATCTGCTTGCCTTCTCGCTCTACCATCATCGTGGTGCTCTGTCCTTTCTCGAACTTACCCAGCGCTTCCATGTAGCCATAGATGTCTTCGATGTCGAAATCGCCAAGCTTCATGATGGTATCGCCCTTCAGCAAACCTGCTTTCGAACCTGGCTTGCCATCCTTGCATCCATCGATGCGCAAACCCTTTCCCGAATAGAGATAATCGGGCATTACGCCCAACGTTACCTTAAAGTCAGAGGCAGATGGTGAAGCGTCTTTTGTTTTGGTAAAGGCCGGCTTTGATTCATCGTCCATAGCTACAATCACATGCTGGATGTAGTTGGTTACGGAAGCCATGCCCTTCACGTTGATTTTGCCTTCAAAATCGTCGGTGGGCTTGTGATAGTCCTCATGCTGACCGGTAAAAAAGTGAATCGCCGGAATATCACTCAAATAAAAACTGGTATGATCCGATGCTCCCATTCCGCTTTCGCTGGTTACGATAACCAGGCTATCCACGCTAATTCCATTGATAACAGGCATCCATGATGGGCTTGTTCCAACACCATTAATAGCCAGCGAGCGCTCTTTATTCAATCGGCCTACCATGTCCATGTTGATCATGTAAGCAACATCCTTCAAGGGGATGGTCGGATTCTTCGTGAAATGATTGCTTCCTAAAAGGCCCTTTTCCTCTCCGCTAAATCCGATGAACAAGTAATTGTGTCCACGCGTTTCTTTGGGATGTTTCGAAAGCCAGTATGCAAGTTCCAGCATCACTGAAACGCCGCTGGCATTATCGTCGGCACCATTGTGAATGGCTTTCGGTCCGGTCCATAAAGAGTTCTCATCGCCCATACCCAAGTGGTCATAATGCGCTCCTATTACCACCGTGGTCGCAGCCTTATTGTCGATGTAACCGATTACATTTCTTCCTGTAATCTCTTTCACCAGCGCCATACCCAAAGATGCTGTGTCGCCCTTGTGATGAATTTGGGCCGCACCGTGAGGTACAAAGGTGAAACGCTGATACCACAAGGAATCCCCCTTGGGTTCTAGTTTGAATCGCTGAAAATCGCGAACGATATACTCCGCTGCCTTTTGCTCTCCACTTGTCCCTGTGCCACGACCTTCCATAAAATCGTTGGAAAGTGCGGCCACATTTAATTCGAGACGCCCCATGGCATTCTTGGGAAGTTTAACCGTTTGAGCTATGCATCCTACAGAAAGCGCTGATGCAATACAAAGCGTAAATAAAGACTTCATCGTTGTGCGTGATTTGAGTGGTCAAAAATAAGCTTCACCTAAGCTTTACTATTGCGTACTATCAGGTTTGACAGCATCGTGACAATGAGCGCTCTACATGTTGAACCTCCGTTTTTATTTTCGCGACCTATGAAATCAACCTTCTTCACCGCATTGGGACTTTATGTTGCGTCCATCTTGAATGCTCAAACCGGCACAACCGATGAACCCGTTCATTACCCTGCGGAAAAACACTTTGCAAACGTCCGCCAGCTGACCTTCGGAGGTAACAATGCAGAAGCCTATTGGGATTTCAAAGGCGAGCGACTCATTTTCCAGAGCGACAACAAGAACTGGACGAAAGGATGCGATCAGATTTTCGTGCTCGATACCAAAGCAGAAGCCGATAGCTCGAAGCGCAAGCTCATTTCAACCGGTAATGGTCGTACCACGTGTGCCTTCTTCATGCCTGATAACAACTCGGTACTATACGCCAGCACCCACCTAGCTATGGATAGCTGCCCGCCCGTGCCCGTGAAAGAAAGCGGGAAATACGTGTGGCCTATCTACCCGGAGTACGACATTTTTCAAGCCGATATGACCGGGAAAATCATCAAGCAATACACCAGCGAACCAGGCTACGATGCTGAAGCTACCGTTTCACCCAAAGGAGACAAGATTATCTTCACCAGCACACGCTCCGGTGATCTTGATTTATGGATTATGAATATCGATGGTACCGGGCTGACGCAGATAACCAGCACGCTGGGTTACGATGGCGGTGCCGCATTTTCAGCAGATGGCTCTCAGATTGTTTGGAGAGCATCACGGCCTTCTACTCCCGACGACATCAAGAAATACCGTGAGCTCTTGCAACGCGATTTAGTTGAACCAACAAACCTCGAAATTTTTGTTGCCAATGCAGATGGAAGCAACGTGCGCCAAGTGACGAATCTGGGTAATGCAAATTGGTCGCCCTACTTTCATCCCGACGGCAAGCACATTTTATTTTGCAGCAACCACAAAAGCAAGATTGGTTTCCCGTTCAACATCTTTATGGTGAATGTGGACGGAAGCGGCTTAGAGCAAATTACGTTCGACACGCAATTCGATTCGTTTATCATGTTTTCGCCCGATGGCAAGAAGGTATCCTGGTGCAGCAACCGACACAACGGTCGCACGCGCGATACAAATGTGTTTATAGCGGATTGGATTGACTAGATTCTCTCCCCTGACATAGCCTTGGAAAACACCTGCCTCCCACTCGGAAAGGACATGCTGCAGAGCGTCCACTTGAAAAGCGTAAGGTTTAGCGACCAAAAAGAAAGCGCTAAGCTAGCAGAGTGATACTCTGGACTAAGGTCACTTAGCCACAACCACCCGCACCGCCTCATCACCGGCCTTCAAAGTGTAGGCGCCTTCGGCTAATGAGCGCACATCAACTTTCAGCGAAAGCTGATTGTTGGTAGCAATGCTCATTACTCGTTTGCCTAATGCATCGAAGAGTTCGATTGTTTCAACCTGATTCACCAATTGAATTTGCAGTTCATCTTGAGCAGGATTAGGGAACACCGACACCTGCGATGAAACTGACTCAGACACGTCAATCGTGGTGCAGACATTCACTTCCAGCGGGATTTCGTATTGCTCTCCGAAGTTGCTGATGAGCAAAAGATTGGGTGTATAGTTGCCCGGACTCAGGGTCGAGATTCCTGTAATTGTGACGGTTGTAACCCCTTGGTTGGTGATGACTGCAGAGGATGCCGTGGCGCCACCGAGGCCGTTCAGACCAACAGTCAATGGAAATGCCAACTCAGCATTAATATCGATCTCAAATACTACATCGTCTGTGCTGCAAAGATCCCAGCTGTCTTGTGAGGTAGTGATAATAGTTGGCTTCATAATGAAAAACCCGTCATACATGCTCGTTGCCAACACAAGTCCACTTGGCAAATAAGGATAGTTACTCCAGGTCCCGGAAAATTGAGCGTTATCATTTTCAGGATACAAATCGAAAAATGCTACTTCGCTTAATACAGATGATGCAACTCGAATGGCATCCAACACGCGAACTCCACTTCTATAATTGCTTTCATAAATAAACTGATCAAGGGTATACAGATTGTGATCAATCGCCGGACTCTCAGCTTCATAAAAGCCCTCATATGTTACATTATCCAAATTTGTAATGTTAAAGATGTGCGTTCTGGTGCCATATGGCTCCTGGTTATTCCCCAATGCCATTTCATCCAATTCATCGTTCATCAGGAAGAACTTCTTGTTCTTGGTTATCCAACCTTGATGGAAATATCCAATGGTCGCTTGACCATTGTAATTGTATTCACCGATGGGTGTACAATCGGTTTTATTGGTCACATCCACAATAACAAGCATATCATTCTCGCTGTTGCCGCGTCCATTGCATGCGATTACGATTTCACGGCCTGCGTAGTCAGGATCAGGACCATCATATGTCCATGCAAAACCATCGTGAGTGTATCCACTGGCATCATAACCACCTGCGAGCACCGGGTTAAGTGGGTCCGAAACATCGACAATATGCTCGCCACCATTATAGGTGTTCGTTCCATAAGCGTACACATACCCTGAAACAGGATCTACGTTCACGGTGTGGCAATTGGAAAAGAAATCGTAGTGGGCGGTTTCAGCAAAAACAACAGGAGGACTGGCAACACCATCTAATTGTGTCAGGTCAAAAATCTGCAAACCATGACCTTGTGCCTCACTAACTACATACAACCAATTACCTCTGGATTCTACATCGCGCCAGAGACTGCCTACCGAATGGGTAGGAAGTGTGCCCACGAGAATGGGATTGACCGGATCAGTAACATCGATAAACGAGGTCAATTCAGCACAACCCAAAATAGCAAACTCCTTTCCCGAGACCGGGCTTACCCAACCCCACACATCGTTGGTGTTGCCGTTCGGGTCGCATCCGCATTCCTGCAAGGTCATGAACTTCATCAAGTCCATGTTGCGGCAAGGATACTCTCCTGCCATTCCATTCACACAAGTGGTTTGAGCATATGCTTGAAATGAAAGCACCGCAATAAGCGGAAGTAATAGTAACTTCATCGTATCTTTTTTAGTGCTACGAATTTACACTACATCAACACCTGCGAAATGAAAAGTTCGCACACTCTTGCATTCGCTAACGTATTTTAGAGTTTACCTTTGACACATGACCACGAAACGAGAAAAGAACATCCGACTTATAGAAGTTCCCAGCGAAGTAGGTGCCGGTACCCGCGGTGCAAGCCTGGGAATAGAGGCCGTGAAAATTGCCGCACTCGACTTCCGCTCCAAGTTTTTCCGAAATTATAAGTCGATTGTTATTCCGAATGATAACCAAGCGTTGCACCTTCCTCCGGGAAGCCGATATGCACGCCACATTCGCAGTGTGCTGAAAATGTATGAGCGCGTTGGAGCTGCTGTGCGTGACACCCTGCGCGACGGCAGATTCCCATTGCTTATCAGCGGCGACCACAGCAGCGCCGGTGGAACAATTGCCGGAATCAAAATGGCCTATCCGGAATCACGCCTGGGCGTAATTTGGATCGATGCACACGCCGACCTGCACAGCCCATATACGACGCCGAGTGGCAACCTGCACGGCATGCCCCTTTCAACAGCACTCAACGAGGATAACATTGAAGAGAAGGTCAACGACATCGACTACGAAGTCATTGAGCTGTGGGAAATGCTCAAAAACGTGGGCGATATCTCTCCCAAAATTGAATACCGCGACCTTATCTATATCACTCTGCGCGACTTTGAAGAACAGGAAGCCGCGCTCATCAAAAAGAACAAGGTGAAAGTGGTCACCACCAATGAGGTTCGCAAAACAGGAGTAACAAAGCTGAGTCGCGAGCTGCTGAAATACCTCAGTCACTGCGACCGCATATACATCAGCTTCGACGTCGACTCCATGGATCCAACAGTAAGCCGCGGCACCGGAACTCCGGTTAAAGGTGGAATCAATGAACGTGAAGCGGCTGACTTAATCCTGGAATTACTTCAAAACGAACGAACCTGCTGCCTCGAATTCACCGAGATAAACCCTACTCTCGATAGTGAAAATGTGATGGCCGAAACGGTATTCGAGATTCTCCAGAAAGTAGCTCGACAGGTAGAAATGATTTAGAGGCTTAATGAACCGTGAACACAGCGCCTTCATTGGCTAAACTCACTGTTTTGAAAACGGTTTCCGCTTCTCTTTTAAAATCGTCATCGGCAGCATAGCGAGAACTGAAGTGCCCCAGTATAAGACGCCTAGTACCGGCCCGCTGAGCCACAGTAGCCGCTTGCTTAGCAGTGCTGTGAAAAGTTGCCTTTGCGCGTTCAGCTTCCGATTCCAAAAATGTTGATTCATGGTAGATTGTGGTACAGCCTTGAACGGCTTCTATCACCTTTTCGCTGAAGGCTGTATCAGAGCAATATGCATAACTCTTAGGCGGTTCAGGCTCTTCACAAACTATCTCCGGGGCAAGGCTTTCACCATTTTCCAACACCACCGAATTCCCATTTTTCAACTGGATGATTTGGCTGGGCATTAAGTTGTATTGCGCTATTGAGCTCTTGGTAATTTTGGGCTTCCGCTCCTTTTCTTCGAAAATAAAACCGCAACAATCAATGCGGTGCTTCAACGGAAACGACCAAACGCGAAGTGATTTGTCGTCGTAGATACACTGCTTTTCTTCCGACGACCAAGCAATTACCTCCAGAGGATACTCCAAAAATGTTTGTGATGCCCTGAGTTGCATTTCCAGTATTTCCTTCAATTCGGGCGGACCATAAACGGTGAGCTTCGCTTTCCTACCCAGTAAATGCATACTCGAGATAAAGCCCATCAACCCCAGGTAATGATCGCCATGCATGTGCGATACAAACACCTCATGAATGCGCTGCATTTTGACTTTGAACTTCCGCATTTGCATTTGAGTGCCTTCACCACAATCAACCAAAAAAAGCTTATCATGGATGTTCAGC
>Ga0315899_10001118_pt1 | contig 31096 bp, 27 predicted proteins | sample LakEriMetagenome_2_FD_203518 | JGI IMG/M metagenome (GOLD analysis project Ga0315899, IMG submission 203518) | Freshwater fungal communities from buoy surface, Lake Erie, Ohio, United States - Buoy 4 MA112 | ecosystem: Environmental > Aquatic > Freshwater > Lake | place: USA: Lake Erie, Ohio...
TGTAGGCGGCCGCAACTATGGCGAACGTCAATATAATAGGGCCACTTCGGCGAAGCGACAGCCAGGATCTTCTTTCAAGCCGTTTGTGTATTTGGCCGCGCTCGAAAAGGGGCTCACTCCAGATTCCGTGCGAGAAGACGCGCCAATAAACGTACGTGGATGGCGCCCCGAAAACTCCAGTCGTGAGTATCAAGGCCACATTACTCTTCAACGTGCGCTGGCCCTGTCATCAAACACTGTTGCGGTAAGGCTGGGTTTGGAAGTTGGTCCAAAGGCGGTCATCGAAGTCGCCCACAGGCTAGGAGTACAGTCTGAACTCAAGGCTGACGCATCACTAGCTCTTGGAACATCAGACGTCTCACTTCTCGAGATGGTTACAGCGTATGCTCCATTCGCGAATGGAGGGATTCGCATTCAGCCCCATGTGATTTTGCAGGTAAAATCAAATAACGGCTCAATATTGTACCGACGCAAAGGGGCTAGTTTTGGTAGGGTCGCTGAGCTGCGCCACATTGCAATGATGAACGCTATGCTGCGAGAAACATTTTTGACCGGAACTGCCGCCCGTGCTGATGTCAAAGGGTATGACGTAGCTGGCAAGACAGGTACAAGCCAAGACCACCGTGATGGATGGTTTGTAGGTTACTCTTCTGAAATCGTGGCGGGCGTATGGTTTGGCAACGATGATGCAAGCCCGACTAAACGCGTGTCTGGCGCAAATCTCCCCGTCGCCGTTTGGTCCGAGATCATACGAGAGCACCATAAACTCAATCGACCAGCGCCTTTAAACAATGGCTGGCGACCAGATGTAGCGCCACGCGCCTACTCAATACCCCCTCATACTGAGGGATCCAACGTGAGGGCGCAAAATCCAGCGCTTGAAAGCTTGCAGCCAAATATGGGTTCGCGAGGCCGTCTGGGTGGGGGCGCGGAACCAGCGCGCGTTCCCTTAGATCTTCTCCCTCCAGAAAATGTCGGATCAGGAACTCGTAGCGGAATTCTTGAGCGTTTATTTGGGGGGTGATTTTAATGGAGGCTCACCATTTGCAGCTCATGCTCCCAAGCGTTAGCAATTGCAACATCTCTGGAGTCCGTGAGGATAATCGGGGATCCATCAGCGCTCACCAAAGCAAAGAGTGGCAAACCTAGTTTGATGTCGTCGATCTGGGGAAATAGCAAGGCGGCTTCTTGAGGCTCGAGCCGTTTCACGTAAGCAATGGAGCCCTCTCCCAGAAGAGCAAGTTGCTCCTTGCTTAAAGGTGGTTCTAATGAAGCTCTTTTCCGGTCAGCCATCAGCGGATCCCTTATCTAAAAAATTTCGCCCGCACTATTCACGCGTCGATATGTTGATCTTTTGAATAATTCTTTCCGGCTCGGGACGCACCAAGTCGACCGAGAGCAGACCGTTCACTAGCTCAGCCCCTAGAACCTGCATTCCCTCCGCCATCAGGAAGGTGCGCTGGAACTGCCGGGCGGCTATTCCCCGATGGAGAAAGACCCGTTCCTTGTCTTCCGTTTGGCGGCCTTTGATTACGAGCTGACGCTCCTCTAACGTGACCTCAAGCTGATCCAGCGTGAAACCCGCAACGGCTAAGGTTATGCGAAGACGCTCAGGCGACAATCCTGACTTCGCAATCCGTTCAATATTGTAAGGAGGGTAACCATCGGACGAAGATCGGTTAACCCGGTCAAGCGTTCGCTCGATATCATCGAAACCGAGAAGGAACGGTGAGTGCAAACCTGGAGTACGCGACATTTTGGCGAAGCCCTCTGGAAGGCGCCTCGAAGGGACCCGTTTGGCGTCCCTGATAGACTGACCCCCGAAATATGGCGATCCCTCAAATTCGTTCAAGGGTGATCCTGATTTTGTCCATGGGATAATGCATGGCGGAATAAAAGAGGAGAATGTCTATGGCCTTTAGATTTTTGAGGCTGGGGGTCTTTCTTGCGGTAGCAATAGAAGCGTTAGTCCCTATCGTTGCTGCGGCGAAAGATGGTCCCATTGCAGTCGACGTCGAGCTCGTTCTAGCCGTCGACATTTCCTATTCCATGGATCCGGAAGAACAGCGCTTACAGCGCGAAGGTTACATTCAAGCGATACAGTCAGCTCCATTTCTGAATGCGGTTAAGAATGGCGCTTACGGCCGTATTGCGATCACTTACCTTCAGTGGGCGTCGCAACAAGATCAAGATATTGTGTTGCCTTGGACAGTTATCGATGGCCCAGAGTCGGCTCGTAAGGTAGCGGAAAGCCTTTCAAACGCTCCTTATCGACGAGCCCAACGAACATCGATATCGGGCGCTATTGACACCGCTATGCGCCTCTTTAATGAGAATGGTTTTAATGGCGTTCGCCGGGTAATTGACATCTCTGGGGATGGTACAAACAACAACGGTCGGCCCGTAACGGAAGCCAGAGATGATGCGATACGGCAAGGGGTAACCATTAATGGACTTCCGCTCCTATTGCGTCCGTCATCATGGGGTTTCAATGACATCTCGAATCTTGATGAATACTATGAGGATTGCGTTATCGGTGGAGCAGGATCATTTTCGATTCCGATAAAGGAAAGAACACAATTTGAATCTGCAACTAGGACAAAACTCGTTCTTGAAATTGCTCTCGCGCCATACTCACAGCTAAGCGAGCAGTCATTAGTTCAATTGGCCCAGCAAAGGACGCCGCGGGTCAATTGTCTCGTCGGTGAGTCGCTTTGGCGTAACCGATGGGGGAATTGAGTGGAGTTCCAAATCAAAAAGACGATCGCTGCATTTACTTTTATTAGCGCGCTTCTGATATCAGCAGCCAAGCCCCAAGACTTATCTTCCCCTCCCCCCATTATCTCCGGTTGGGCTCGTACGCTGCCCTCAATCGCCAAAAATGGAATGGTTGCCTCACAAGAGGCAAAGGCGACCCGAATCGGCGTCGATATTCTCGAAAAAGGGGGGAACGCCGTCGATGCAGCCGTAGCGGTAGGTTTCGCGCTGGCGGTGACGCTCCCCAGAGCCGGAAACCTAGGGGGCGGTGGTTTCATGCTACTTTATTTGAAGAGTGCCGAGCGAACCATAGCTATTGACTACAGGGAAACATCGCCTGCGGGCCTGCAGCGTGATGCATTCTTAGATGAGACTGGGGGCTTCATTGCAGAGAGGTCCCAAGCTACGGGCCTTGGTGTCGGCGTTCCTGGAACCGTTGCCGGTCTCGCTCTTGCCCACTCGCGATATGGATCGGGCAAATTTTCTCTCGCTGAGCTTATTGAGCCCGCTGAGGCTCTAGCGAGGAACGGCTTCATTGTGGATCACGACTTAGCTGATTCTCTCCCACCTGCCGCCCCTCGTCTTGGTCGTTTTCCATCAAGTCGCAGTATCTTTTTTCGCGAAGACGGACGGATCAAATCTTTTGGGGATGTTCTAGTACAATCTGATCTTGCAAATACGCTTAAAAGAATAGCATCGCATGGCCCGAAAGGATTCTATGAGGGATCGGTTGCGTTCCAGATTGTCTCAGCGGTCAAAGAAGCTGGCGGAGTAATGACCACTGATGACCTAAGACGTTATAAAGCGGTGGAGCGTGTGGCGCTGAGAGGATTTTTCCGTGGATTTGATATTCACGCCATGCCGCCTCCGTCTTCGGGTGGGGTGCATTTAATCCAGCTTCTCAATATTCTCGAGCCTTTCAAGCTCTCTGAAATGGGTCACAATAGCGCTCGTACGATTCATGTAATGACGGAAGCCATGAAACTTGCCTTCGCAGATCGCGCAGAGTTCCTTGGAGATCCAGATCATCATTTGAATCCGGTGCGTGCTCTTACATCAAAGCGATATGCCGATCATTTACGTGAACAGATTAGAATAGATGCAGCAAGGCCATCCGCGGACATTACGTTTGGGCGCGTCTCGGATTTTGAAAGCGATGAAACAACCCATTTCTCTGTTATTGATGGAGACGGAAATGCTGTATCGAACACCTACACGCTGAATTTTTCCTATGGACTTGGAAAGGTAGTGGAAGGAGCCGGGTTCCTGCTCAACAATGAACTCGATGATTTCGCTGCACGACACGATGCTCCTAATGCTTATGGCGTTCTGGGGGGCGCTGCAAATTCCCCGGGCCCTGATAAACGGCCCCTCTCTTCTATGACCCCCACAATCGTAACGCGTAACGGCGAAGTGGAATTTGTTACCGGCTCACCCGGAGGATCGCGAATTATTACGATTGTTCTTCAAAATGTACTAAACATTCTTGAGCACGGTATGAACATAGCTGAAGCGGCTGCTGCGCCACGGATCCACCACCAATTGTATCCGGACGAACTAAGGGTCGAAAATGGGATCTCGGTAGATACGTTGCGTCTTTTGGAACAATTTGGCCATCATGTGAAAGTACAGCCCACCATAGGGTCGGTTCAAACAGTTCAGAAGCGCGCAGGCTGGTTACTGGGAGCAAGCGATCAGAGGCAGCGTGGTGGAGCTGCTCTGGGATTCTGAATTTACTGTTGCGTAGAATTTATCGCTTCCATATTGAAAGCAGCCGCAAACAAAGATTTTGTATATTCGTGCTGAGGTGTGGAGAAAAGATCTTCTGCGCGACCTCGTTCAACGATTTTGCCCTGCCTCATGATTATCAATTCGGAAGCAAGCGCTTTTACAACTTTCAGGTCATGACTGATAAAGAGATATGAGAGATTTTTTTTTCTTTGGATATCGCGGAGCAGATCTACGATCTGCGCTTGAACAGACATGTCGAGAGCAGACGTCGGCTCGTCCAATACAATGACCTTTGGATCCAGCGCGAGCGCCCGAGCGATGCAAATCCTTTGACGTTGCCCACCTGAGAACTCATGTGGATACCTATCCATGAAACATGGGTTTAATCCAGTATCAGCCATGGCTTGTGCTACTATTTCTCGCCTTGCAGCCGACGAGAGTTCGGGCTTCTGAATTTGAAGCCCTTCACCAATAATATCCGCTACCGACATCCTTGGAGATAAGGATCCAAATGGATCCTGAAAAACAACTTGGATAAGCCGTCGATAAGGACGCATCCCGGCTACGCTGAGATTGTCGATTCGTTGATCGTGATAGAAAATACGTCCTTCACTTCTTTTAAGTCGCAATAACGACATTCCGAGGGTTGTTTTTCCCGAACCAGACTCTCCGACTACGCCAAGAGTTTGCCCTTCCCTCAGAGTGAGAGAAACGTCGTCAACGGCCTTGATAAAACCAGCTGTTCTTCGTAGGAGACCCTTCTTTATTGGGAACCAAACTCTTATATTTTCACCTTTCAAGATACATGGAGCGCTCTCATCGTGCCGCGGCGCTGCACCCTTAGGTTCTGCGCCGAGGAGCATTTTTGTGTAATCATGAGTGGGTGTGAGGAATACCTCTTCAACCTTACCGCTCTCAACGACTTTCCCGTTTTTCATGACGCAGACATCATCTGCAATACGTCGCACAATACCAAGATCATGCGTAATAAAGATAATCGACATGCCATAACGCCGCTGAAGATCTTTCAGCAAATTTAGAATCTGTGCTTGAACTGTCACGTCAAGCGCTGTCGTAGGTTCGTCAGCTATCAAAAGCTTAGGACGATTAGCCAATGCCATAGCGATCATCACTCGCTGACGCTGACCACCTGATAATTCATGCGGATAAGAGTGAATCCGACTGTCTGGATCAGAAATGCCCACTTCGCTAAGGAGTTCGATGACTTTCTTATTGATACTTCTTTGATCAGTCATTCCATGTAGAATCAATACTTCGCCGATCTGTCTCCCTACAGTGTGAAGAGGGTTCAGAGAGGTCATCGGCTCCTGAAAAATGAAGGTGATTTCATTGCCACGGATGCTTCGAAGTGTCTTCTCGTCCGCCTGCAGAAGGTCGATACCATTGAACAGAACCTTGCCCGAAGGATAACGCGCGGAAGTGCTCGACAACAAGCGAACAACTGAAAGAGCTGTGACTGATTTTCCGGAGCCAGACTCTCCGACAATTGCAAGCGTTTCACCTTTGTGGACGGTAAAGGATACTCTATCTACAACTAGAGTCGCTTCTGCGTTCGATCCAAACGTAATGCTGAGGTCTTTGACCTCAAGAAGAGCTGCTTCAGAGAGAGAATCTTCAGATATCATCTTTGGCCGCCATTTAATGAACGTCACGAGAAGGATTTTCGTGGATCAAAGGCGTCTCGCACCGCTTCGCCGGTGAAGACAAGTAATGACAACATAAATGCAATGACTGTAAAACCAGTCAAACCAAGCCAAGGCGCCTGAAGATGTGATTTTCCCTGAAGCAACAACTCGCCGAGCGAAGGCGAGCCAGGCGGTAATCCGAAGCCAAGAAAGTCTAACGACGTAAGTGTCGTGATCGACGCGTTGAGCACAAATGGGAGGAAAGTAAGCGTGGCCACCATTGCATTGGGGAGCAGATGACGGAACATGATTTTCGCGTTTGAAAGTCCTAACGCGCGCGCCGCAGTCACATACTCAAAATTCCTCGCTCGCAAGAACTCTGCGCGGACGACGTGAACAAGTGACACCCATGAAAAGAGAAGCAGTATTCCTAGCAAAACGAAAAAGCTCGGGGTAATGACTGAGGATACGATAATTAGAAGATAAAGGTGCGGTAGAGACGACCAGATCTCTATAAATCTTTGAAAGAGAAGATCTGTCCATCCTCCAAAATATCCTTGCATCGCGCCGGCGAGGATTCCTATGAAAGAGGAAACAATAGCCAAGATAAGGCCGAATAGAACAGAAATCCTGAATCCATAGATCAGACGCGCTAATACATCTCTGCCTTCGTCATCGGTGCCGAGCCAGTTCCATTCAATAGCTCTGCATCCACCCTCGGCTTTTCCAAGTTTTGTTGCTGCCTGCTTGCATTGATCTTCCGTCAACATCCATGTTGGCGGTGATGGAGCGGCGGTAGGCAAATCATAATGATGGGTGCGATAAGAGAAGCGAATGGGAGGCCAAATCATCCATCCATTGTTTTCAATCTCTTGTTTTATTACGGGATCTCGATAATCCGTTTCCGCCAAAAATCCTCCGAATTTTTCTTCCGGATAGGACATCAAGACAGGAACTATGAGTTCCCCTTTATAATAACCCATTATTGGACGATCATTTGCGATAAGTTCGGCAAAGAGTGAAAGTAAGAACATCGTTGAGAAAGCAACGAATGAATAGAAGCCCTTTTTATTTGACTTGAAGTTTCGCAGGCGCCTCTGGTTTAGCGGCGATAATCTGATTATACCTATGGCCTTATCCTGAAAAACAGGCGTGCTTTTTGGCGCTTGAGCGATCATTGATTCTCGCACGATCAAGTTTCTCGTGTTTCGAAGTCTATCCGAGGATCAATCCATGTGTAGGTAAGATCCGACAGGAGGTTTACGACAAGGCCCAACAAAGAAAAAATATAAAGATTTGCGAAAACGACCGGATAGTCGCGATTTACGATCGATTCAAATGAAAGAAGACCCAATCCATCCAAAGAGAAGATATTCTCAATTAGCAGAGAGCCCGTGAAAAAGGCATGGATAAATGCTCCGGGAAAGCCTGCAATGACAATCAACATCGCGTTGCGAAAGACATGGCGATAGAGCACCTGTTGCTCAGTAAGTCCCTTCATGCGCGCCGTTTGAACATATTGCTTACGGATTTCATCAAGAAAAGAGTTTTTTGTCAGGAAAGTAGATGTTGCGAAAGCCCCTATCGTCATAGCTGTGACGGGTAAAATTATGTGCCAGAGGTAATCAAATGCCTTATCCATCAAAGATAGATCGCTCCAATTTTCTGATATCAGTCCTCGGAGTGGAAAGATTTGCCAGAAAGATCCCCCAGCAAAGAGCACAACGAGAAGTATGGCGAACAGAAAACTTGGTATAGCGTAACCTATGATCACAATCGCTGACGTCCACGTGTCAAATGGTTCGCCGTCACGGATGGCTTTTCGAATTCCTAGCGGAATCGAGATAGCGTAAGATAAAAGCGTCATCCAGAGCCCCAACGTGATTGAGACCGGCAGTTTCTCTTTGATGAGTTCGATTACAGGGGTATCCCTGAAAAAACTTTTCCCAAAATCGAATGTTGCATAGTCTATGACCATCTTTGCAAATCGCTCATGGGGGGCGCGGTCAAATCCAAACTGCTTATTTAGTTCTTCAATGAGTTTTTGATCCAGGCCTTGGCCGCCTCTATAACCTGTATCAAGGGATTGCAACTGTGATCCAAGATCCGCTCCCGCGCCACTGAACCGGCCTGTGGCCCCTGCGTCTATGCCCTGTAGTTGCGCCATTATACGTTCTACGGGCCCGCCAGGAGCAAACTGGATGATTGCGAAAGAGATCAGCATAATCCCAAGTACGGTTGGAATCATAAATGCAAGTCTGCGAATGATGTAAGCGAGCATAACTCTTTTTCCTCTGGCGGCAGCGAGCTAGCCGCTAACGCCAGTGCTGCGGGCCTTGCCCTGATCCCACCACCAAAGATCCGGCGCTCCACTTGAATACTTGGGCGTCTGCTGAGGGCGACCAAAAGCATCCCAGTGCGCAATCAATGCATTTTCTTTGTACCACATTGGAATCCAATATCTGCCCGCCCGTAGAACGCGATCAAGAGCGCGGGCCGCTATCGTTAGCTCCTGACGGGAATCAGCTCGAGCAATGAAGTCAACGAGGAAGTCAACCGCGGGATGTGAAATCCCGCAGACATTCCTTGACCCTGGCGTCTTTGCCGCTTGAGAAGAATATACATTCCGCAACCCTTCTCCAGGGGTCATCGTCCCGCCAAGAGCGGTAACCACTATGTCGAAATCGAAAGAGTCTAGGCGCCTCTTGTATTGTGCAGCGTCAACCTGGCGAAAGCTTGTTTCTATCCCGAGACGTCGCAAGTTCGACTGGAACGGTTCCGTATGCGGCTTTAGCGCTCCTGATGAGTCGAGAAACTCGATCTCGAATAGCTCTCCACTAGGTAACCTGAGCCTCGCACCGTCACGTTTGCATCCCGCTGATAGCAAAAGATCATTAGCTCTTCGCAGAAGACCACGATCCGAACCGGACCCATCTGACTCAGGCGGTGACCAAGGCTCTTTGAAGACTTCTTCTGGGAGGTCGTTCCTGAATTTCTCGAGAAGAGAAATCTCCTCAACAGAAGGTGATCCTGTCGCCTTCATTTCAGACGCTTCAAAATAGGATGTCAGCCTAGTATATGCGGAATACATGATATTGCGATTTGTCCACTCAAAGTCAAAGGCGTAATTAAGCGCTTCACGAATGCGAAAATCAGAGAATTTCGAACGTCGGGTGTTGAACATCCATCCTTGTGTGCCAACCGGAGCTCCGCTCGGCAATTCTATTTTTTTGACTCGTCCATCGCGCGCCGCGGGAAAGTCGTAACCTGTCGCCCAGAAACGAGCTGTGTTCTCTTCATGAAAATTCAGTTGCCCTGACTTAAAGCCTTCAAAGGCGATTTGCCTGCTGCGATAGTACTCGTAACGAATTCTGTCGAAATTATTTTGACCAACGTTCACTGGTAGATTTGCGCCCCAGTAATCTGTTACGCGTTCAAACTCTATAAAGCGCCCCTGCTCAAACCGCGCCACTCTGTAGGGTCCGGATCCTAATGGGGGCTCCAAGGTCGCGCCTTCAAAATCACGATGAGCCCACCATGTTTTGGAAAAGACGGGCAAGCCCGCTACAAACAAATGCGCATCACGCGTCCGACGCGAGGTGAACCGGACGACGACAATATCTTCCCCTTCAGTCGTTACGTCTTCCAGTTCGCCTAGAAGCATACGATAAAGCGGGTGTCCTTTTGCTTTCAGCGTCATGAAACTAAATGCGCAGTCTTCCGCCGTCACCTTTTGGCCATTGTGAAAACAGGCTTCGGGGCGGAGCAGAAATTTGTATGTCAGCTTATCGTTGCTCACTTTGACGCTTCTTGCGAGCAAGCCATAAGCTGCGTCAGGCTCATTTGCGCTCGACGCCATCAGCGTATCGAACGTCGCTTGCATTCCTGCGGCGCCGTCACCTTTGAAGACGAAAACGTTCAGCGTATCGAATGTTTCGAAGTTTTGGTTGCCCATAGCGCTTTTGATTTGCAGGCGTAGCGTTCCCCCCTTCGGCGCTAGAGGGTTCACGTATGGGAAATACTGAAAGTCTTTCGGGAGCTGCAACTCGCCGAATGTGGAAAGCCCGTGGCTCTCGGTGAATTCGGTCGCGTTTGCGCTTAAGGCGCTAATCGATCCGCTGGCTGCAACAAGCTTCAGCGCGTCACGCCGGGAAAACTCCATGTGGGATTCGCCTCCGTCTACGCGAATGATTCGGCTTGATTATGTCGCTTTTTCGCATGACGGAAACCTCAGGAGCCGGATCAATAAAAAAGGCCGGCCCTGCGGGCCGGCCTTGTGAAAACATTTGCGGATTCTTTACTTAGTCGGCAGCGGGGCGGGATTGGCGTCCAGACTGCGCAGATAGGCGAGGATATCGCCGCGCCGGCCCTCGTTCTTCTCGCCAGCGTAGGCCATTTTCGTGTTGCTCGCGTAACCTTTGGGGTTCGTGATGAACGCGTTGAGGGCGTCAAAGGACCATTGCTTGTCTGTTTTTGCCTTTTCAATCAGTGAGCTTGAAAAGGCGAACCCTGGCGTTGAAGCAATCGGGCGGTTAACGATCCCATAGAGGGTCGGCCCCTGCTTCACACCGGCGCCTTGTTCAAAATTGTGGCAAACGCCACAGGCGGCCTTGGCAGTGGCCGCGCCTTTCGTGGCATCCGCTTTAGCGAGAAGATCAGCCACTGGGGTAGCGGCCGCTGTAGCGGCTCCAGGTGACGTTGCCGCGGTCTGTTCCGCAGCCGGAAGGTCGTAACCTGCTGTCTTGGGCTTGGGCGCATGGAAGATGGCATTTGAGAAAATGCCTAGCCCCATGAGGAAGAGGAGGACGCCAAGGACAGCGCCGGCGATCTTGTTAAGCTCGAAAGAATCCATCATGCCCCAGAGACTCCGCCCAGAAGAACGGGCGGGCGGGCGAGCGTGTCCTCGGCCCTCCAGCCCTGTCCGTCGATCGGTTGGATACAGTCATTACGCCCTGCTTGGCAACACGAAACAGGTGTTTTGCTTTGCTACCTTTTGCCGCCGGTCGCTTCGTCTGGCGGCAGACCGGTCTGGCGCTACCCGTGTCCTGAGGCTAAACAGGCAATATCAGAAGGGGCTAGGTAATCCCGATGGACGTCATGTCGCAAAACAGGGTCATCGCGTATCAGGGCGAGCCGGGCGCTAATTCCCACATAGCATGCAGGTCGGTGTATCCGGACTGGCGACCGCTGGCCTGCGCCACGTTTGAAGATGCCTTTTCGGCTATTTCGGACGGGACCGCAGACCTTGGGATGATCCCCATCGAGAATTCAATCGCGGGTCGCGTGGCTGATATTCACCATTTTTTACCGGGCTCCGGCCTGCATATCGTCGGTGAGTTTTTCTTGCCTATCCGTTTTCAGCTGATGGCAGTGAAGGGCGCTTCACTCTCCACACTAAAAAGCGTTCACAGCCACATCCACGCTTTAGGTCAATGCCGCAAGATCATCCGTAAACTTGGTCTGACAGCTATCACCGCTGGGGACACTGCTGGCGCTGCACGCGAGATATCCGACGCTCGGGACATATCAAAGGCCGCCCTTGCGCCAGCGTTGGCCGCTGAGATTTACGACCTCGATATTCTATTACGCGACGTTGAAGACGAGAAAAACAACACAACCAGGTTCATCATCTTGTCTCGCAGCTCAAACTGGGCTCCGATTGGCGAGGGGCCTACTGTCACGACTTTCGTATTTCGCGTGCGTAACGTTCCCGCGGCTTTGTACAAAGCATTGGGCGGTTTCGCGACCAATGGCGTCAATATGACGAAGATTGAGAGCTATATGGTTGGTGGAGAGTTTTCCGCCACAATGTTTTTGGCGGATGTTGAAGGCCATCCTGGAGACCCAGCTTTGGCGCGTGCGCTCGAGGAGCTTGAGTTTTTCTCAAGAGAATTCAGAATTTTGGGCGTTTATCCTGCTCATGAATTCCGCGTTAGCCTTTCAGAATCAGGCCCTTAGACAGAGTCTGCCATCAAGCCAGTCACGCATCAGCAAGTGAGCGATGGCTATAGGTTGCGGCGCAGTCAGTCCTTCCGGGTGCTCTACCGCAAACATCTGTGCGAGTTCCGTCCGGTGGAACCATCGACAATCCTCTAGCTCCGCCTTGTCAATCGAGATGTTTGCGCTCCTGGCGTCGCCTATGCAGCCGATCATGAGGGACGAGGGGAAGGGCCAGGGCTGCGAAGCGTGATAGGTCACGTTTCCAACCTCAATTCCAGATTCCTCAAGAATTTCCCGACGCACAGCGTTTTCGATGGTTTCGCCGGGCTCCAGAAATCCCGCTAGGGCCGAGTACATGCCTTTTGGGAAACGTGGCTGTCGTCCAAGCAGGCATAAATCACCCCTGACCGCCAGCATGATCACAACTGGATCCGTTCGAGGGAAATGGGTTGCGCCGCAGTTTGGGCACTCGCGCCGCCAACCCGCGCCTGACATGGCTGTTCTGCTCCCGCAGGCGCTGCAAAATCGATGGCGAGCGTGCCATCCAAGAAGGCTTTTAGCTTGTCCTATAAGTCCTATTTCTCGTGGGCTTAGATGGCCGCTGAGCGCCAGAGTCCGCACGTTCATCGCAATGAGGTCCGGCCGTCCGCTCACTATTTCTTGAGTATGGGAGCCGTCCGACGGAGGATCTGCGAGAACGTCATCGCGCAAGGTGATCCCAAAAATAGCCCCTGCGCTCCCCCGCCCTAGCAGGACTGACTCCTTGAGTTCGCCAAGGTCTTGCAATTCGCTGAGGGGGAAGAAAGGCCTGACCCCCCCCTCCACCCGCCGTAAAACGGCTAGATCTTTGCAAAGGGCGAGCGCTACCGAGTTAGGATTGGTCATTGCGCGGAAGAATAGATCCTCATTTTCCCGCGCCAGAACCATACGGTCCAACCCACAGGCTGCGAATCCTGTCGCTGCGGAACGCTCTGTGCCAAACATTCGAATCGTCTCCCCACCCATTGGCTCCCACCGGTCTACGTGAGCTGATCCGCCACTTAAAGCGTGACTTTCCCATTGGATGTGCTCTTGCGCGTCGCCTCGTCCACTGCCAAATAGGCGTGGGAGGTTGGCGGTGGACGTTCCACTCGCCAACCGGGTCAGGTCCGGAAGGAAGCAGCCCTAACGAGATCGGGCGGGTCTCTGTCCAGCCTCCCACTTGCCGCTTGCAGCGGCCCGTCGGCGTCGAGCGCCCGGACATCGAGGGATCTTCGGAATGCAGGACGGCCGGCCGGGAGAGTTGATCCCAAGCGAACAAACGGGCTTTGAACTTGGCGCCGCGCCTAGTCGGTCCCGTGCCTATCGAGTTCTTGCAAGAAAGTATCGCCCCTCCACGTTTGAAGACTTGATTGGCCAAGATGCGATGGTGCGTACGCTGCGCAATGCTTTCGAGCTGAACCGCGTACATCAAGCTTATCTGCTCACCGGCGTGAGAGGGGTTGGAAAGACTACAACGGCGCGAATTCTTGCCCGTGCCTTCAATTACGCAGCCCCGGCTCAGGATGGTCGTCCCGCAATTGATAGGCCCACGGTCGATATGCCCGCTCTTGGGGTCCATTGCGCATCCATCATCGAATCCCGTCACGTCGACGTCATTGAAATGGACGCGGCATCCAACACTGGCATTGACGACATTCGAGAGATTATCGAAAGCTCTCGTTACAAACCGGCGTTGGTGCGGTTCAAAGTTTTCATCATTGACGAAGTGCACATGCTCTCAAAGGCCGCCTTCAACGGCCTTCTCAAGACACTGGAAGAACCTCCAGAGCATGTGAAGTTTGTTTTTGCCACCACTGAAATCGACAAGGTTCCAGTTACGGTTCGTTCGCGCTGTCAGCGCTTCGATTTGCGACGCATAGAGTCTGGCGTCATGGTCTCCCATTTGGCGGCCATCTGTGAGCGAGAGAGCGTGCTCATTAGCGATGCAGCTTTGGCCCTCGTAGCCAGAGCGGCAGAGGGCTCCGTCCGCGACGCCCTGTCGCTGCTCGATCAAGCTATCGCGCACGGTCCATCTTCTGCCTCCGAGCAGATCTCGGAGCAGTGCGTCCGCGATATGTTGGGCATCGCTGACAATGCGCGAGTCATCGATCTTTTTGAAAGCGCAATGAAGGGTGACATCGCAAGCGCCCTTTCACAGCTGAAGGACCAATATGATCAAGGCGCCGATCCAGCTTTGATCATGGTTGATTTGGCGAGCTTTGTGCATTTCGTCACATTGCTGAAGCTTTCTCCAGGAATGCCGGTCGACAAGACTGTGACGGAAGAAGAGTTGAAGCGGGGAAAAACCTTCGCGGAGACGCTTAGCGTCCAAAGCTTGACGCGTGCATGGCAGATACTCACGAAAGGATTACCTGAGATAAGGGAGGCGCCGCGTCCGTTGGCCGCCGCGGACATGGTTCTGGTTCGTGTAGCACATGCAGCTGATTTGCCATCGCCGGAAGAAGTTCTGCGAAAACTCGCGCAATCGCCAACAATACCCTCTGCAAGCGCTGTTCAACCCCCACCCAGCGCTCCACGTGACCCCGCGGGAGGGCCTCGCTCAGCTGTGGCTCATGTGGTTCAGGCGGATGCACAGCTCGTAAACACATCCGCTCCGCGCGCACAAATAGCTCGTTTTGAGGATCTTGTGGCGCTGGCTCAAGTGCAGCGCGACATCCAGTTGAGCACGGCCCTTGAGCGGGATGTCCGTTTAGTGCGTTTTGAACGTGGGTCAATCGAGTTTTCTCTCGTCTCCGGCGCTTCGCCGCAGATTGCTTCGCACCTTATGCGTCGCCTTCAGGAATGGACGGGCGAGCGCTGGATGGTCGCAATCTCTACCGCAGAGGGTGCGCCTACGCTTATTGAGCACAAACAAGCTCGTCAGCGAGAAAAATCCGTAGGAGTGCGTGCGGACCCTATCGTTCAGAGCATACTGGAAAGATTTCCAGGAGCCGAGATCGTCTCTGTGCGTTCCACGGGGGATGATGTGGAAACTAACCCTTATGGCGCTCCAGTCACGGCCGGAGACGAGGTTGTTTACGCTGACCAGATCTCCGATGAAGAATTCTGAGGGGTATGATGAAAGACATCATGGGATTAATGAAGCAGGCGCAAGCCATGCAATCGCGCATGCAGGACCTTCAGGCCCAGCTCGAGCAAGTGGAAGTGGAGGGGCAAGCGGGCGCTGGCAGCGTTCGCGTCAGCCTGACCGCTAAAGGAGCGATGCGCAGCATCTCAATTGATCCTGCGCTCCTTGTCGCGTCAGAGAAGGAGTTGATCGAAGATCTGATTGTGACCGCTCATGAGGATGCCCGCCGCAAAGGCGAAGCCCTGGTCCAAGAGCGCATGCAAGCGATCACTGCAGGGCTCCCGCTTCCTCCAGGCATGAAGCTGCCATTCTGACAGCAGGCTGCGAGTCGCCAGATAAAGTATCCGAACGATTGCCTCGAGGGCCGAAAGGCGAGCCATGGCTGAACGCGTCGCAGGGCCTGAAATTGAACGTCTCATTCAGTTGCTTGCCAGACTTCCCGGCCTTGGTCCGCGATCGGCTCGACGGGCCGCGCTTCACTTGATCCGAAAAAAGGACGAATTGTTTGGGCCGCTCGCCGACGCCATGCAGGTGGCGCGAGAGCGCATCATCGTCTGCTCTGAATGTGGCGGCGTGGATACCCTTGATCCATGCACTATTTGCCGTGACGAGCGACGTGATCGCAGTGTGCTCGTCGTGGTCGAGACCGTAGCGGACTTATGGGCCCTCGAGCGCGCCAATGCGACCCGCGCACGTTTCCATGTGCTTGGAGGCGTTCTTTCTCCGCTCGATGGAGTAGGTCCAAAAGATCTTAATCTTGATAAGCTTGTCGCACGAGTCGTCGAGGAGGGCATCCAGGAAGTCATCTTAGCTGTGAACGCCACGGTGGACGGCCAGACCACAGCCCATTACATCACAGATCTCCTTTCCCATGTTCCGGTCAAGATCACCCGCTTGGCTCATGGTGTGCCTGTCGGGGGAGAGCTTGACTATTTGGATGAAGGAACTCTCGCCGCGGCTATGCGTCAGCGCACCGCCTTTTGAATAGGAACGCTTTTTTGACCGATATAGTTGGTGGCTGGACTGCCCCTCGGTCTTCTAAGAAGACCTCGGCTGGGCTATAGAAACAAAAGAGATTCGCCCTAGGTCCAGCAACTAGGCGCAAAGCGCCGCGCAGCGGTCTTGCTGCACTGCAAAAAATGCGGCATAGTTTTCTGAACCAACAGGATAGCAGCTATGAAGCGCGCCGAGAAAAAGCGGCCGGTCGACCCCAAGACCCTTCCTCCGATTCGGATCAAGAAGTGTCCGCCGACTATTGAGGAAGCAGTGATCGCCGCGCAGGGCCTCGCTGATGATCTTGAAGGCCAAATTGAAATCGCGGCTGGCTTCATGGGGGTAGGGCTCGATGAGGTCCGACCCGCCGTGATGAAGGCTCATCAGGAAGCTCAGTCCACCGAGAAGCGTGTCATCGCTGATCGGAAGGGCGCAGAGCGGAGCGTTATCGTTGAGCGGGCGCGCGCTCGGAAGCCTCTCTCCGTCGGCGAGTCGCCTCGAGCGGCTGTCATTGTGGAGCGTACGCGGCCTCGCGTTCAGCTCGCTCCGCGGGTTCGCACTTTCGATCTAACCCGCCGTCCCGCAGGCGCAGGCAATTGATCCTTCGCGCTATTATTGATACTGACGGCTCGCCTGCATAGGTCAGGCGAGGATCCGGATAGTTTCATGGCCCTGCTCCCTATCATCACTTTGCCCGACAGTCTCCTGCGCGCGGAATCGGTCGCAGTCACTGACGTAGACGGATCTACCCGCAAGTTGATGGATGACATGTTGGCCACGATGTATGACGCCCCTGGCATCGGGCTTGCTGCCATTCAAGTAGGAATAGCCAAGCGCGTCATCGTAATGGACGTGGGTAAAAAACGGGGCGAAGAGGAAGAAGAGGTCAAGGATCCTATTTTTCTCGTGAATCCTGAAATTGTGCGCGCCTCAGATGAAACCTCGATCTATGAAGAGGGATGTCTGTCCATCCCCGACTTTTACGCAGAGGTCGAACGTCCTGCCCGCGTCGTTGTTCGATATCTTGATCGCGCCGGCGTCATGAAGGAATTGGATGCGGATGGTCTTCTCGCTACCTGCGTTCAGCACGAGATAGATCATCTGAATGGCGTGCTCTTCATTGATCACATCTCGCGACTGAAAAGAGAACGCGTCATTAAGCGTTTCGTCAAAGAAGCAAAGCGTCGCGAAGACTGATCCGCCTTTTTATTGAGGGCCGCCATGCCGTTACGCGTCGTCTTCATGGGCACGCCCCAATTTTCCGTTCCAGTTCTGGAGCGGGTCGTTGCCGACGGTCACGACGTTGTTTGTGTTTACACGCGGACCCCGAAGCCAGCGGGCCGCCGTGGTCTAACCATGATGAAGTCTCCAGTCCATACTGTCGCCGAAAGGCTCGGTTTGCCAATTCGCCATCCTGTTTCGGTGCGCAGTGATGATGAAGCTGAGGCAATGCGCAACTTTTGCGCCGACGTGGCGTTGGTCGTCGCTTATGGCTTGATCCTTCCGCGGCGAATTCTTGACGCTCCAGTTCACGGATGCCTGAACCTTCATGCTTCTTTGCTGCCGCGCTGGCGCGGAGCGGCGCCTATACAGCGCGCCATTCTTGCAGGAGATTCGGAAACCGGCGTCATGCTGATGCGAATGGAAGAAGGCCTGGATACAGGCCCTGTCGCCCTGACGTCGCGCACCCTGATTGAGCCCGATCTCACTGCTGGGGAGCTTCATGATCGCTTGTCGATTGTAAGCGCAGAGCTTGCGAGCGAAGGTCTTCGCCTTCTTGCCGAGAAGCAGCTTCATTTTACGCCGCAGACCGAAATAGGCGTGGCGTATGCCCACAAGATAGAAAAGAGCGAAGCGCGCATTGATTGGTCAATGAACGCTGAGATTTTGCATAACCTCGTCCGGGGGCTTTCGCCTTTTCCTGGCGCGTGGTGCGAAATGAACCTTGGCGCTGGCCCGGAGCGTGTGAAGATCTTGCGTACGACGCGCAGGGATGTAAGCGGCGTCGGCGCACCAGGAACTATTCTTGATGAGAGGCTGACTGTCGCTGCAGGAAATGGAGCATTGCGTATTCTTGAGTTGCAGCGCTCAGGCAAGACCCCGATGTTGACTGAAGATTTTATGCGCGGCCTGACGAGGCCGCCTGTACTTGTATGAAATTGCCCACTGCGGAGGCAGTGGGCGCGACTAATATCTCTGAGCCTGTTCAGGCCAGTTTAATTGTCACTGCGTCAAAAAGTTCTTCGGGCTGATAAAGCCGCTTTACGATTTTTTGTTCGTAGGCGTAACGCGTCACCAGAGCGAGAGATTTATAGCAAGCGTCGAAGCCAAAAGGCAGTTGATCGACTTCTCCCGCTTTGGGAAGTCCAGCGCGTGCCTTGCTTTCCTTTAAGACGCGAAAAATTTCCCGCACTACGTCCGGTCGTTCTTTCGGAAGGTCGTGATGAACGGCGAACATATGATTGATGTGTCCGCATCCATACTTTTGCCCCCATATTCGACCAGCTTCGTCAGGGTTTTGGACCACTGTCCGCATATCGGGATGCGCGAGAAGATCCGCTGCAGGAATAACCGCGTCTGCTTCTCCGGCGAGAGCAATGTCGTTGAGGGATCTCCCGTCCTTGGGCGCCCGCTCCACCAGTTCCGGCGGATCTGTATATTCAGCGAGATGTGGGTCGTCCCAGCATAGCCACTTTAGCTTGTTGAGGTCGACCCCATATTCATCCTGAAGAATTCCGCGCACCCATACGCCTGTTGTTTGGGTATAGGAGCGAACAGCCACCCGCTTTCCTTCGAGGGTTTTCGGATCCATTGGCGAGCGCTCTTTACGGCACACAAAAAACTGATGTTGGAATCTGCCGACCATCGTCGCAGGCAGAAGCACCAAGGGCTTTCCATAATCGAGCGCTTGCAAATACGTAACGACGGCGAGTTCACCAGCGTCGAATTTGCCATCCCGCACCATGGGCTTGAAGCCCTGATTGGCGGTCGCCGGACCGCAGAAGTCGAAGTTGGCGAGGTCTGAAGAGACCTCGCCCGTCTTTGCGGCTTTCGCCAAAGCCGAGTCGGCGAGATTGGTGCGAAGACGCACCGGACCAGTCGCAGGAAACGTCGGCATTGGCGCGCCCCTTATTTGCGGCCGGCGAGTTCGAGGCCGGTTTCGAGCGCTTTATAGGTGCGCTCTGGCGCCGGCATAATGAAGCGATAGCCTTCCTCGATGACGCGAGCGACGTTTTTGCTATCAACGTGCGGATGGCCAACGGCGACGTTGAATTCCTTCGCGATCTCCCGGATCTGACGCATGTGATCGAGCACAACCGGGTGTTCATATTGGCGAGGATAGCCGAGCTCCTGGCTAAGGTCGCCTTCACCGATGAGAAGGGCTCCGATGCCCGGGACTTCCTTGAGCATGTCGCGCAGGTTATGGATGCCTTCGAGGTCTTCGATCATGAGAATGACGAGAATCTCGCCATGCGGCGCAAGTGGCCACACGTCAGCGCGATCATAATATTCCTGCTGTGTGAGACCCCAGTAACGCACTGCAGACGTCGGACCGTCGCCGCGCTGGCCGAAAGGTTCGTAAAGCGGCTTGTCCTTCATTCGGGGATAGCGGCACGCAGAAACGGCGTTGTAGGCCTGCGCAACTGTGCTCACATGCGGCCACACAATGCCATAGGCTCCGAGATCAAGCGCCTGCTTGGCAAAATGCTGGTTCATTTCCGCGCCATTCGGGGGAATGCGCACGATTGGCGTAACTGCAGGAGCGATAGAGCCGGAGCGCGCGATCTGACCGCGGTTCATAAGGTATTGCAGTGCGTCTCGAACATTGGAGCCGTTCCAGACATTGTGTTCTGTTTCGAATACGACGCCGTCATACTTCGACCCATGCAGAGCGATGGCTGCATCTGCGGTGGCCGGGGAGAAAGTTGCGAAAGCAGGCTTGCCGGATTCAAGGGCGCGAATGACGCCATTCAGGCGAGGGATGCTCATTTTCACACCATTTATGGAGGGGTTGGACAAAAGGCGGCCCAAAGGCCGCCTTCAGGAGAAGAAAAGTGATGCTTCAGATCAGGCCGCGCTTCTTAAGCTGGCCGTCGAGCCGGGCGTAAACCTTGCGCGCGTTGAGTTCAAAGATTTTCTTTTTGTCTTCTTCACTCACGTTCAGCTTATCGATGTAGCGCTTCGTATCATCATATTCGAACCCGGTTTCAGGATCCACGCCCTGAACCGCCCCGATCATTTCAGACGCAAAGAGGATGTTGTCGACAGGGATCACCTTTGCCAGCAGATCGATGCCAGGCTGGTGGTAGACGCAGGTGTCAAAATAGACGTTTTTCAGCAGGTGCTCAGTCAGCAGCGGCCGCTTCAGCATCTGCGCGAGACCACGGTAACGACCCCAGTGGAAGGGGACTGCACCGCCGCCGTGAGGGATGATGAACTTCAAGGTCGGGAAATCCTTGAACAGGTTTCCCTGGATCAGCTGCATGAAAGCGGTGGTGTCGCCATTGATGTAATGAGCGCCCGTCGCATGGAAGCACGGATTGCAGGAGCTTGAGACGTGAATCATGCCGGGCACGTCGAGCTCCACCATTTTTTCGTATAGCGGATACCACCACTTGTCGGTGAGCGGCGGCTCTTTCCACCAACCGCCCGACGGATCCGGGTTCAGATTGCAGCCGACAAACCCAAGCTCGTTGACGCAGCGTTCCAATTCCGGAATGCAATTCCGAGGATCCACGCCAGGTGATTGCGGCAGTTGGCAGACGCCAATGAAATTCTTCGGAAACATTTCCGAAACGCGGTAGATCAGATCATTGCAAACGCGTGACCAGTTTTCGCTCGTCTTCTGGTCGCCGACGTGGTGAGCCATGCCCGCTGCCCGCGGGGAGAAAATCGTCAGATCGCTGCCGCGGGATTGCTGAATGCGTAGCTGACCTTTTTCGATGGTCTCGCGCAGCTGGTCGTCGGTGATCTTGGGGGCGGGGCTCGGCAGCGTGCGATTGCCGTCTGCGAGGCCGGCGAGCTGCCTGTCGCGCCATGATTCGAGCTCGGCGGGCGCAGTGGTGTAGTGGCCGTGGCAGTCAATGATCATTTTTCAGAACCTTCGTGGCGAACAGTTGAATTTTTTGCACCCGGTTCACCGCGTGGAGCTTTGCTCCGCTTCCTCCCGGCGATCTTGGATGCGCCGAACGCACAATGGACGCCAAGGCTTAGGAATGCAACGGGCGGGCGCGGTCTCGCGGCCCGTTGTGCGTTGCACAATGGGCCGCGCCTCAGATGATCAATCGCCCCAGACTTCGCGCGCGGTCTCAATCACGAGCTTGAGCTTTGCGACTTGCTGATCGATGGTCATCGCCATGCCCTCAATGCCGCTTGAGAAGCCGCATTGCGGCGACAGAGCAAGCTGATCGAGCGGGACGACCTTTGATGCCTCTTCAATGCGCCGCTTCACAAGATCTTTTGATTCGAGCGCCCCATTCTTGGTCGTAATGAGGCCAAGAACCACGGTCTTGCCCTTTGGCAAGAAGCGCAGAGGTTCGAAGCCGCCTGCGCGATCACTGTCGTACTCCAGGAAGTATCCATCCATATTGATCTGAGAGAGAAGCACCTCGGCCACTGGTTCATAGCCGCCCTCGGCCACCCATGCGCCGCCATAATTGCCGCGGCAAAGATGCATGCACACGACCATGTCGTCAGGCTTGCCCGAGACAACCTCGTTCAACAGTTTTGCATAGGTTCGAAGCAATTGATCGGGATCTTCACCGAGGCTGCGGGCGTGATCGCGAAGCGCCGGGTCGCAAAGATAGGCTAGGTTCGTCTCGTCAATCTGAAGGTAGCGGCACCCAGCGGCTGCAAGATCCGCGATTTCCTCACGGTAAACGCGGGCAAGATCTGCGTAAAACGCGTCGATTGTCGGGTAAGCGGTTTTGTCGATAGCCTCACGGCCGCCACGGAAGTGCAGCAGGGTTGGCGAAGGAATAGTGATCTTAGGCGTCGACTTGGGTGAAATTACAGTTTTCAGGAACTTGAAGTCCTCGACGAAGATCGGGCGGACTCGTTCGAGTTTTCCGGTGATCTGCATGGTCGGAGGCTGCTGGAGCGCCACGCCGTCAGCGCGATGGAAGCGCACTGGCACCTTGGACGGCATGAGCGCGACATTTTTAAAGCTCAACAGGAAATCCCGTTGCCATCCACCGCGGTTATATTCGCCGTCCGTCACGCCTTTGAATCCGAGCTCTTCCTGAAGCTTCACGACGCTGGGAATTGCGGCTTGCTGGATCTTCTGTAGTTCGGCTTCTGAGATTTTCTTTGCCTCGAAATCCTTCCGCGCCTGACGGACGTTGTCGGGACGAATCAAGGAACCGACTTGGTCGGCCCGGAACGGCGGTCTGCTTCTCTCGGACATATTTCCCCCAACGCGTCTCGGCGTTTGCTGAACGCATGTTTTTATACATGCGAGTGTGTCGAATCAAATAGCAGCTTTTGTGGCGTCATATTCAAATAGCCAGTCGTAGCGGGTTCTAGTTTTTTCGGGAGCCCACTCTTGTTCCATATATCCCACCGCCGATTGTGGGTCCGCGAGAATGGGATTGTGAAACCGTTTTCCGGCTGAGTTGGAGCCATTGACGATCGCAGTCGTGCGGTCAATTCGCGCGCGCTCAAAGGCCTTAAGGGCTCCGTCCACATCGGAATAAGCATCAAGACATCTTGCGAGAACATATCCGTCCTCAATCGCCATGATCGCGCCCTGCGCCAGAAATGGTAGCGTGGGGTGGCAGGAGTCCCCAAGAAGAGTGACGCGACCATCAGTCCACTTTTGTAAAGGCGCGCGGCCCACCAGCGCCCATTTGTAAGGTTGATCAACCTTTGAGATGATTTCGTGAATCAATGGATGCCAACCAGGAAAGTCTGCGGAGCATTCGTCCTTCGAACCTGGCGTATTCCACGATTCTTCGGTCCAGTCTGATCTCTCACCGAACCCTACAAAGTTAAGGATTTCTCCGCCCCGTAGGGGGTAGGTGATGACATGGCCGCCAGGCCCGACCCAATTTGTTCCGACGAGTCTTTGCAATTCCGGTGAGAGCGATTTTCGAGGCGCAAGACCTCGCCATGCGATGATGCCAAGAAACTCGCTTCGCCCTACGTCGAACATCTGCTGCCGCAACTTAGAATGCACGCCGTCTGCGCCCACGAGGCAATCGCCTTCAATAGCGCGGCCATCAGCCAGCTGTAGCGCCACACGCTCCCGGTCTTGCGAGAAGCCCACGCATCGCGCATTGGTGTGAATAGCGTTACTTTTCAGTTTGAGCACTGCGTCACGCAGCGCGGCATGGAGATCGCCCCGATGAACAAACCAGTAGGGCGCACCAAAGCGGCGAATCGAATCTTCGCCTAGATCGAAGAGCTTGAACGTCTGACCGGTGTTCCAGATGCGCACTTCCTTACCGGCTGCCTCGCAAACGACGCCCTTGAGCCGTTCTTCAAGTCCTAGCGCTCTCAAGACTCGAGAGCCATTGGCCGCGATCTGAACGCCCGCTCCAAACTCCAGTAATTGCGAGGCTTGTTCATAGACATCGACATCATAGCCTCGCTGCAGCAGGGCTAGAGCTGTAGTCAATCCGCCAATCCCTGCACCGGCGATCAAAACGTGTGGCTTGTTTGCCAATCCGACCTCCTGAAACTTCAGCACGCTTCTCCCCCTTCCTAGCGTTGACAAGCTGATCGGAAAACCGAAAGCTGAAGAGAAACGCTGTTATTGGAGGAATCATGCCTCGCCAGACACGTCGTGTCATCGCTGATCATGACGCGACCGGGAAAGCCGTTATCGTTGAAGATGGGTTCGCTCCGAACGTAAAAGTGAGAGCCGCGGGCAATCTGACGTCCACATTATTGTGGGTTACGGAACAGACGCCGGCCGATCTTGAAGTTCGCGACGATCCTACTCTGGTTGATCGCGGAGTCGCCCCGCCCCTCAATGGATCCGTTCTGCGGATTGTCGATTTTCCGCCCGTATCTGAAGCCGGGCTGGTGGATAATTCAGCGATGTTGAAAGAAATGGGGATCAGCGACTCATCAGGCGTTCCACCACGTCACGCATCGATGCATCGCACGCGCAGCATTGATTATGCGATCGTGCTCGAAGGTGAGATTGATATGTTGCTCGATGATTCCGAGGTGCATCTACGTGCGGGTGATGTGTTGATCCAGAAAGCGACCAATCATGCCTGGGTGAACAATTCCTCAGCGAATTGCCGAATCGCTTTCGTTCTAATTGATGCGCGCGAGCCGTCAGCGTGGGCTAAGGCCCAACAGGCCGATCATTGAACCGCGCCCACGGATTGGACAACCGGCCGTCGCAGGGTAAAAGACGCCAAAATCGCGCGATGGCGCAGAAGGTTGTGGGGCGAAAACAATGACAAGCCACGTCGAGAGTAGTGGCCCAAAGCAAGGTCCATGGATCGGCAAGCCCTTACCGCGTTTTGAAGACATCCGCCTCGTGCAGGGGGCCGGGCGTTATTCAGACGACATCAATATTTCTGGCCAGGCATACGCTGTTTTTCTCCGTTCGCCCCATGCGCACGCAATTATTCGTTCTATCGATTGCTCCGCCGCACTTCAGAGCCCGGGCGTGCTCGCTGTTTTGACGGCTCAAGATTATGAGGCGGATGGCGGTTCGCCAATACCGGTCACGCCAGTTCCAGCTGGCGCGATTGATGTTGACGACCCTGCATTCAAGCCCACGGCCGAACGTTCCATTTTCAAGTCCGCGCAATGGCCGCTTGCAAAGGATCGCGTGCGATATCCGGGTGAGCCTGTCGTCATGGTCGTTGCAGACACCGTTCATGCCGCGCGTGATGCAGCTGAAAGCGTAGCTATAGCCTATGACGTGCTGCCTGCGGTAACGAGCGCAAAGGAAGCTATGGCGGGTTCTGCGCCAAAACTTCATGCGGAGGCGGTTGATAACATCGCTTTCGAAAATGATTTCGGCGACGGGGCTGAAGCTGAGCGGCTATTGGCGCAATCCCATGTCGTGATCGAAGAAACATATGACAACCCTCGCATTGTGGTCTCTTTCATGGAGCCGCGGTCTGGCGTGGCCGAATATGAGCCGACAGGGCGGGTGTCGCTTTTCACGGGCTGCCAAGGCGTACATCGTATTCGCATGGGCGTATGCGGCGCATTAAAGATTGTTGCTGAAGACCTTCGTGTGGTGTGTCCCGACACGGGCGGTGGCTTTGGTTCGCGTACCGATCCCTATCCCGAACAGGTCTGCATCGTATGGGCAGCGCGTCGCCTGAAGCGCGCTGTGAAATGGACCAATGATCGCACGGAATCCATTCTCACCGATTATCAAGGCAGAGATATCGCCACGCGTGTTCGGATAGGCTTTGATGAGCAGGGCCGTATCTTGGCGATGTCGCAGGATATAACGGGCGCGGTTGGCGCGCATACGGTTTCTTTCGTTCAACTTCACAACACTTATCGCATTGCGCCAGGCGTTTATCGTGTCCCTTGCGCAGGCGTGCGAGTACGTGGCGTCCTTACGAACACCGCGCCTACGGGCCCATTTCGTGGTGCAGGTCGGCCTGAAGCCACTCTCGCTATCGAGCGTTCGATGGATCTGGCTGCGTCCCATCTCAATCTGGACCGAATTGAAATTCGCAAACGAAATGTCATCGCCCGCAAAGATTTCCCTTATAAGACAGCGTCGGGTCTGACTTACGATAGCGGCGATTTCAGCGGGAATATGCGCAGTGTTCTGGAAGCGGCGGATTGGAAGGGTTTTGAACGTCGTCGAAAAGGCGCTGAAAAACGAGGAATGCTCGCTGGCATTGGGCTGGCAAACTACGTCGAATGCCCCGTAGGAGCGCCTCACGAGCGCGTAGATCTGCGTGTCGATACGCAAGACGGCTGTGTCTATCTTACTATTGGAACCCAATCGACTGGTCAGGGTCACGAGACGTCCTTTGCACAAGTCATCGCGGATTTGTTTGGTCTTACGCCATTGGATGTTCGTCTGATCGTAGGCGATACTGACAACGTCGTGTCGGGTGGCGGCTCACACTCAAATCGATCAATGCGGATTGGCGGCGCGCTGATGGTCGATGCGGGTGCGCAGATCGTGTGTAAGGCTCGTCGTATCGCGGCGCGATTGCTCGAATGCGATGAGAAGCTCATCTCATTTGAAGATGGATTGTTCGCAGCGCCAGGAAAAAATCAACGTTTCGGCTTGTTCGATATTGCTCGCATCTCGGAAGACTCTCCGCTGTTGCCCGAAGACCTGCGCGGTGGATTGACGGCGACCGCTGCCATGCGCGGACGCATTCCGGCCTATCCTACTGGCGCTGCCGTATGTGAGCTTGAAGTCGATCCCGAAACGGGCGTTGTCTCCATCGTGCGTTACACGCAGGTCGATGACGCTGGGCAGCCGATCAATCCGCTGATTCTCCATGGTCAGGTGCATGGCGGCATCGTGCAGGGCGTCGGACAGGCGCTGCTCGAGCGTCACGCCTATGATGCGGAGGGTCAGGTTATCTCCGCCTCGTTTATGGATTACGCCATGCCGCGAGCCGATCTGGTGCCCTTCTTTGACGTTCAATTGTCGGAAGACCCTACCAAAGGCAATCCGTTGCGCATCAAGGGGGGCGGTGAAGGCGGCACCACGCCGGCTTCCGCGGCGGTCATGAACGCGCTCTGCCACGCCCTTCGCCCCGTCGGCGTCGAGCGCTTCGACATGCCGGCGACGCCTCACAGGGTCTGGCGCGCCATTCATGCTGCCCGTTCCGGGAGGTATTGACGCGGGGCCGTTGCGTCGTCCCACTAGCTACACTAGAACCCTGCCCACCACCGAGCGCTCGACGCCGCTCCAAGGGAGGTTCGCCGTGAAGCATAGCACCGATCGCATTTTGACGACGCATGTCGGCAGTCTGATTCGCCCGCAGTCAGTCGTGGATCACCTGCGTGCGAAGCAGGCTGGCCAGTCCGTGGACGAGAACGCGTATCAGGCGAAGCTCAAGGAAGAGGTTAAAGAGGTCGTGGCGCAGCAAAAGGCTGCTGGGATCGACCTTCCCAGCGATGGGGAATTCGGCAAGGGCATATCTTGGTCGCAGTATGTCATCGAGCGCATGAGCGGTTTTGAGCGCCGTCCCTTCAAAGGTGAGAATTCATGGCGTCGCGGCGCGGATCGCACTCGTTTCTCCGCCTTCTACGACGAAATGGACGCCAAGGAAGGCATGGCGACAACGATGGATTCGGTGTGTGTCGCACCTATCGAATACACGGGATTCGCCGCCGTACAGCGCGACATCGACAATATGAAGTCTGCGATGGCTGCAAGCGGGGTTGAGGAAGGCTTCTTGCCCGTCGCATCGCCTGCCAGCGTCATTCCCGATCGTCGCAATGAATATTACAAGACCGAAGACGACATTATGCATGCGATCGCAACGGCGATGAACGCCGAATACAAGGCGATTGTTGACTCCGGGCTTCTCGTTCAGCTCGATGATGCGCGACTCGCTGTGACGTATGACCGCATGGTCCCCCCCGCGAGTCTCGACGATTATATGAAGTGGGTAGGTAAGCAGGTTGAGCTCATCAACTATTCGCTTCGCGGCATTCCCGAAGATCGCGTGCGTTATCATGTATGCTGGGGCAGCTGGAACGGCCCGCATACGACCGATATTCCCTTGCGCACGCTCCTTGATGAAATTTACAAGATCAAGGCTGGTTGTTTTGTGATCGAGGGCGCCAATCCGCGGCATGAGCATGAATGGAAAGTCTGGGGCGAAAAGAAACCCACGCCTGGCCGCATTCTCGCCACCGGCGTGATCAGCCATGCGACGAACGTCGTGGAGCATCCTGAGCTCGTCGCTGAGCGCATCGTGCGGATAGCCAAACTTATTGGACGCGAGAACGTCATCGCCGGCACAGATTGCGGTTTTGCGCAGGGCCCCTTCTATCGTCGCGTGCACCCGACGATCATGTGGGCCAAATTCGAAGCCCTTGGCGAGGGTGCGCGGCTGGCGAGCAAAGAGCTTTGGGGCAAGTGAACCAAAGGCGACAAAAAAAGGCCGGCGTTCGCCGGTCTTTTTTCATTTGCCGCTGCGCAGGGCTCCGTCCCACCAGGGACAGACTCCTGGCATAAGCTCGTAATTGCCTGCCATCACTTGCACTGGCCGTCGCAAGCCGTTGCAGCCATTGCGTAGCACCATGTCTCGCGCTTCTTTACGCTTTTCGTCCGAGAGCCAGAGTCGGTCATGGCCCCAGATGCTGGGTCCAGCGTTACGCTCGCCCGGTTTCCATGTTTCCGGGTCGATGCATTTTCCGCCCCACCCCGATTCGACCATGAAGCCGGAAGGCGTCCATGTGTAAAATGAGGTTACGTCATCACCCGCGTGACGCCCCATGGTGACTGCGACTCTTTTCTCTGCCTGAGCTATGTCCCAGCCATGCCCCATGTCATCGAAGGCGAAATATTCCATCATCAAATGATGGACCATGTCTTTGTCGTGCTGGATAAGCGCAAAGCTGTGATGGCGCGCGTTCAGATGGAAAAAACAAGCTGTGAAAGGTTTGTCGTAAAAATCACTCACGCCAAACCCAAGAACGTCCCTGTAGTAAGCAATCATAGGATTAATGTCGGCTGAATAAGCGACGACGTGTCCCAGGCCCAGCGCGCCGGTGCGGAAACCCGCAATGTTGCGGCCAGGTGTGAATTCTTCCTGCGATATCGCGGGGCCATGGAACAATTCAAGTCGTCCGCCGCTCGGATCTTGCGTCACCACCAGATCGAGAACGTGGCGTTCATCAGCAAGCGCCCGTGAGCCCCGCGTCACTTTTCTCCCACAAGCTTCAATTTTTGCGCATATCGCGTCCAGCGCCGCTGCATCGGCCATTTCCCAGCCATAGGCGCTGATTGTTGAGCCGCCGTCTTCATGAACGACGAGGCGTTGAGCGCGGTCATCCATGCGAAACGCAAGCGTTGAGGCGCTTTTGTCGATGCGCTGCAGTCCGAGTTGACCGGGGCCATATGCGCCCCAGTCCTCCAAGTTTTTGGCGCTGACGATCAGATAGCCGAGCGCTATCGGGCGCATGTGGAACCTCTCAGACGCGTTCGTTTTTCACGGGCGTGCGCAAGACGCCGACCTTATCGATTTCAATTTCGACGATGTCGCCGTCTTTCATCCATAGCGGCGGGTTCTTGCGGCCGCCAACTCCGCCGGGGGTGCCGGTAACAATCACGTCTCCGGGAGAGAGCGGACTGAACACCGAAATAAAGGCGATCAGGCGCGGGATGGAGTGGATTAACATGTCGGTGGTCGCTCTTTGCATCTCAACGCCGTTTAGGCGCGTGATCAGGGTGAGCTTTGAATCCGCAGGCGTCTCGTCAACCGTCGAGAGCCAAGGTCCGAATGCGCCGGTGGCGGGAAAATTCTTCCCCGTCGTCCACTGGGTCGTCGCCCATTGCAGATCCCGGATAGAGCCGTCGTTGTAACAGGAAAAGCCGGCGACGTGCTCGTAGGCCCGCTCAAGTGGGATTCGCCGGCCGCCCTTGCCAATCACCACGGCGATTTCGCCCTCGTAATCGAGATGGCTCGATTCTGGCGGAACAAGCATGGGTTGCAGGTGGCCCATCTGGCTGTCGGCGAAGCGCACGAAGATTGCGGGATCTTCTGTTTTGTCTCGCTTGGTCTCAACCACATGATCAGCATAGTTTAAGCCGACGCAAAAGATTTTCTCTGGATTTGGGACGGGAGGCAGGAAGGTGATCGAGTCAAGCTTATGGTCAGGCTTCACCCCCGCAAGCGCCGCTTTTGCCTTAGCGAGCCCGTCCTTGGCCAGCAGGTTTCGGACATCCCCGAATTCCGGAAGGCGCGCTCCCAGATCGACGACGCCCTCGTCGATCACGGCTCCCCAGCTCGTTCGCCCATTGGCAATGAATGACACGAGTTTCATGCAGCCTCCCCTAAGCTCTTGTCTTCAAGTCAGATTATAACGGACCTTAGCTCATCGACGCGCGCGAACGGAAGCCCACGTCTCTTGATCAGTATCCCTGATATTGTCTAATGTCTTTCCCAATGCAGGTAAACAGGGAGGCAAGCATGACCGGGGAGAAGACGGGTTCGCGCAAGCTGGGCGATTGGAAAAATGTCGATGTTGAGATTGAGAGCGGCATCGCTTGGGTCACGTTGAACCGGCCTGCTAAGCGCAACGCCATGAGCCCGGGCCTGAATGACGATATGGTTCAGGTGCTTGATGCAGTGGAGCTCGCCGAAGACGCTGGCGTAATGGTGCTGACTGGCGCTGGCGAATCGTTCACCGCTGGTATGGATCTGCGTGAATACTTCAGGGCTGCAGATGGTCTCTCCTACGAGCAGCAATTGCACGTGCGCCGCTCGGCCTGGCAGTGGCAATGGCGGATGTTGCAAATGTACACCAAGCCCACCATTGCGATGGTGAATGGCTGGTGCTTCGGCGGTGGGTTCACCCCTCTCGTGTCCTGTGACCTCGCAATCGCCGCAGATGAGGCGATCTTTGGCCTTTCCGAAATCAACTGGGGCATTATTCCGGGCGGCAATGTCACCCGCGCCGTAGTGCAGACGATGAATCATCGCGATTCAATGTATTACATCATGACCGGCCGCACGTTCGACGGGAAGAAGGCCGCTGAAATGGGTCTCGTCAACGAATCGGTGCCGCGCGCAAAACTGCGCGAGCACACACGTGAGCTGGCGCTCGAGCTTTTGGGCAAGAACCCGACCGTTTTGCGCGCCTGTAAACAGGCCGTCCGCATGGTGCAGGGCATGTCGTGGGAAGTGGCTGATGATTACCTGTTCGCTAAAAGCCATCAGGCGCGCTTCCTTGATCCGGAAAAGGGACGCGAACAAGGAATGAAGCAATTTCTTGATGAAAAGAGCTT
>Ga0315899_10001122_pt1 | contig 31024 bp, 30 predicted proteins | sample LakEriMetagenome_2_FD_203518 | JGI IMG/M metagenome (GOLD analysis project Ga0315899, IMG submission 203518) | Freshwater fungal communities from buoy surface, Lake Erie, Ohio, United States - Buoy 4 MA112 | ecosystem: Environmental > Aquatic > Freshwater > Lake | place: USA: Lake Erie, Ohio...
CTGCTCCGATGGCTGTTGTCAGGTGATTAAAGCCCCTCGGCCGGAACCCACGGAGACCCCACGGCAAGCAAACAGCAGCAATTCTGATCCATTGGTGCTGACATGGAATAAGAGGGCAATTGGTGGACAGGGCTGGATTCGAACCAGCGTACGGAAAACCGGGCAGATTTACAGTCTGCTGCCTTTAACCACTCGGCCACCTGTCCACATCTTCGGCGGGGCATCATGTGTTGGCATGAGGGCCGGTCCCGCAGAAGAAGCAGCCCAATGGCGAAAGGGCCCTTGCCTGTCAATGCCTCAAGTGGGAAAGGAGGCCAGAACGTCCTCTTTTTAATTAACAGGTAAATGAAATGTCTTCACATAAAAGCCACCGTCGCCGTGGTGCAGCCGTCATAAGCGGTAATCCCAAATTTTATGGGCGGCATGCCGTCTATGCCGCGCTCGACAATCCCGAGCGTCGCCTTATCAATTTATGGGGGACGCGAGAAGAAATCGGCAAGATCGTCGTGCCTGACGGGTTGACCGTGCAATATGCCGAGGTGAATGATTTGGCGCGTTTTGTGCCTAAGGATGCCCCGCATCAGGGCATTGTGCTTGAAGTTGCGCCGCTTGAGGATGTGTGGCTGACGGATGCGCTTGCCGTTGCCAATGACGACAACAGGCCTTTACTGATCCTTGATCAAGTAACCGATCCACACAATGTCGGCGCGATTTTCCGGACCGCGGCTGCCTTTGGTGCCGTTGCGGTTGTTACGCAAGACAGGCACTCCCCACCCGAATCAGGCGCCTTGGCCAAAGCAGCGTCCGGCGGACTTGAAATCATGCCATGGGTGCGTGTGGTAAACCTTGCCCGCGCGCTCGAGGAAATTGCCGAGGCTGGCTATTGGAGAATCGGCCTGACAGGCCATGCGGAGGTAACGTTGGACCAAGCCCTGACGCCTGGGCGCAACGCCCTTGTGCTGGGCGCCGAAGGCGACGGGATGCGCCACAATATCCAAGAACATTGTGACCAGCTGGCAAAATTGCCGATGAGCGGACAGATGGAGTCACTGAACGTCTCCAACGCAGCAGCGATTGCGCTGTACGCGGCGACCGTCCGGCGCGGATGAAGGGTGCACGCTAATGGGCATTCCGGCACAGCAGCTTCATGCCGCGCTTGACGCACTGGCGGCGATTGAGCCGGGCATCGCCTCGGCCCTTGCCGTAACCGGCTATCCCGACGAACGGATAAGCGCATCGGGCTATGCCACATTGTTGCGCACAATAGTTGGGCAGCAAGTGAGCGTCGCGTCAGCGGCATCGGTCTGGAACAAGCTGGAGGCCTTGCTGGGCGCAGGATGCCCGCCGGAGCAGTTGCTGGGGCAGGATTTCGATGCGTTGCGCGGCTGCGGCCTTAGCCGGCAGAAACAGGGCTATGCCCGGTCGCTAGCGGAACTGGTGCTGTCGGGCGCGTTGCCGCTCGACGCCTTGCCCACCGATGATGAGGAAGCGATTGCCTATCTCACGCAGGTGAAGGGCATTGGCCGCTGGTCAGCAGAAATCTATCTGCTGCTTGCCGAGGGCCGCGCCGACATCTGGCCTGCGGGCGACCTTGCGGTTCAGGAAGGCGTTGGCCGCTTGTTAAAGCTTGCGGTACGGCCGTCCGAAAAGGAAATCCGCGCCATCGCCGAACGCTGGCGCCCGCATCGCGGGGCTGCGGCGATTTTTACTTGGCATATTTACGCCAAGGGCTTCCAAGTGATTTAGCTTTAGGCCTTTGTTCGGGCGCATGATTTGCGCCCTAGCAGTGGCTGAAAACTCGTTTAAAATCATCATAATCAGCAATAACCAATTTCAAACTATAATCACTCCTCAGGCCCTTATGGTGCATCCCGGCTGTGCAGCAGCTGCAATAATCAGTTGACGTTTCAAGCAAATTAATGTCGCTGACAAGCATGTGAGTAAGAGAGGAATCATCATCATGTCGACAGCACAAAAAAGCATATTCATTACGGGCGCTGCGTCTGGCCTTGGCCGCGAAGTCGCGCGCTATTTTGCAAATATGGGCTGGTTTGTGGGTCTGGCGGATATTGATGAAAAGGGTCTGGACGACACCGCGGCCTTGCTACCAAAGGGCGAATATTCGCGCCACAGGCTGGATGTCGCGGACCGTGCGCAGTGGAAAAAGGCAGTTGCCGCATTTGCCAAGCACACCGATGGCCATATGACCGTATTGTTCAACAATGCTGGTATTGGCGCTGGTGGTCCCATTCAGGACATGACCGACGAAGATATTGACCGCATGATCGCGATTAACCTGACCGGCGTGATCAGCGGCACGCGCGCGTGCTTCGACCTGCTCAAAAACACAGCCGACGCATGTGTGCTGTATACCAGCTCAGCCGCAGGCATCTACGGCTCGGCGGGCTTAAGCGTCTACAGCGCCACGAAATTCGCAGTGCGCGGACTTGCCGAGGCGCATGATATTGAATGGCGTCCCTATGGCATTAAATCACGCAGCCTTATGCCAGGCTTCATCGACACCAACATCATCAGTAATGTTGACGCCAGCAGCAACATGACAGGCAAGGAAAGGCTTCAGTCCGCTGGCGTCGAGGTCAGCCCCGTTTCGATAATTGGTCCCGCCGCATGGGAAGCGATCCATGGGGAAAAGGTGCACACGCCAGTCAACAAAATGGCGAAGCAACTTGCCTTTTCAGCGCGCTGGTTCCCCAACCGTTTACGCAAGCAATTGGGTCTATTGGGCGGCCTTGGGGATGTGGTGCAGCTTAAACCGTGATGGCATCAATGGCGGTGGCAAGATTAATGTCACGTTGTGACAATCCGCCTGCATCATGCGTGGTCAGCAAAATGTCGACGCGGTTGTATACGTTGAACCATTCGGGATGATGGTCCGCTTTCTCGGCCAAAATGGCGATGCGTGTCATGAAGCCGAACGCCTCGGCAAAGTCGCCAAAGCGCACGCTACGGCGGATGCCTTTGGCGTCAGCATCATAAGTCCATTGCGGCAATTGTTGCATCGCTGCGTCGCGAGCCGTGTCATCCAGTCTTGAAACCTGCATCTGATAATCCTGCTTTTGCAATTGAACGAATTCATGCCTAAGTCGCGATATGTCATCCCGTCAAGCATCCTTGCCGTCGCTTAGCCTTGAAAATGTCGCGGTCATTCGCGGTAATCGTCTGGTATTACGTAACCTGACGGTAACCGCGCGCGCAGGTGACATCATCTGGATAAGGGGCGCCAATGGATGTGGAAAATCCACTCTTCTGCGTCTTGTTGCAGGGTTGCTTACGGTTACGTCCGGCGCGGTGAAAGCCGAAGGACGCATTGCCCTTGCTGATGAAAGCCTTGCGCTTGATGCGAATGTGACCGTTGAGCATGCGTTACAATTTTGGGCAGACCTGGACGGCGCATCAGCGTCGGAACGCAGCGCAGCCTTGGCAGATATGGATTTACAAGGCCTAGCTAAAATCCCGGTGCGCTTTCTTTCCACCGGGCAGCGCAAGCGTGCAAGCATTGCGCGGGTGTTGGCATCAAAGGCAGAGATCTGGTTGCTCGACGAACCCTATAATGGCCTCGATAGCGCAAGCTGCGCGCGCCTTGATCAAGCGATTACCAGTCGCGCAGCATCGGGCGGGATTGTCTTTGTCGCCGCGCACCAACCGCCCTCCATCAATGTTGCGCATAGCCTTGTGCTCGACAACCAAGGCGTTGCCGCATGAAGAGCTTCATCGCTCTGGTCACCCGCGAGGTGCGCCTTGCTTGGACAGGTGGTGGCTTGTGGCTTCCTATTGTATTCTATCTCGCAGTGGCTACGCTCTTTCCCTTTGTCACCGGTCCGGACAAGGCGCTGCTGGCGCGGACGGGCGGCGGTATCTTGTGGATAGCGGCGCTGTTGGCGACGCTTCTGCCCATTGAGCGCCTGATTTTACCTGACCGGCAGTCTGGAGTGCTTGATCAATTGGCCCTGCGCGGTTGGTCCGATGAACTTGTCGCGACGGCCAAGATCGCGGGGCAGATTGTCGCCTTTGCCCTGCCATTGCTTCTCGCAACGGTGGTTGGTTCGGCGCTGATTGGATTGCCTGAGGCGCAATTAGGCACTTTGCTGCTTGGCCTCGCACTCGCTTTACCCGCCTTGGCGGGGCTTTCAGTAATGATCGCCGCACTCACCGCTGGCCTTAGCGGTGCGAGCGCGCTTGGCGGGCTGTTGCTTGTGCCACTCACCATTCCCCTGCTTATCTTTGGCGCTGGCACTTTGGCCGAAGATCCCAGAAACGCGATGCAGTTGCTTGCGGCAACGTCGCTGGCGATAACGGCACTGTCACCCTTTGCGGCGGGCGCAGCATTAAGGGCGGGCCGTATCTAGGGCGGAATACCCATGCACCAAATAATGCATGGGCCTTAATTCTCAACCGCCTGAGCAATACACCGCTTTATTGCGCAGAAATCTTCTGAGCATAGCCGTCGGCTACCATCGCCTCGACCAAGTCGAACAGTTTTTCAGGATCCTGCGCGCGCAAAACGGGAATGCTAGCCTCCATGCCTTCTGCGATGACGATTTCGCGATTTCCAGTGGCTACAGCGTCCCAGATGCGGCTGGCGACCTCGTGTGGGTCAATGCCGTTTTCAATCGCGGCGTCGCTCATGCCACGAACCGAGCCATCGGCGTTCAGTGCATTGCGCGATACGTTGGTTTTGACGGACCCCGGCGCCACAACGAGAACCTTGACTCCCTGCCCGGCCACTTCGCTGCGTAAGGCATCGGCATAGCCAATTAGGCCGTGCTTTGCCGCACAATAGGCGGTGCGCATGGGAATGCCGGCCTTTCCGGCCACGCTGGAGATCATCACGATCTGGCCCGCACCACGCGAAACCATATGTGACAGCAGTGCCTGCGTAAGCGCAATTGGTGCGAGTAAATCTACATCGACAATACGCTGATACACCGACAAATCAGTGTCCACAGCGGGCGAGCGTTGTGATATGCCCGCATTGTTGACCAACACATCGACACTGCCTTGAAAAGCAATAGCCTTCGACACTTTGTCGGCCAATCCGTCATGGTCCACAGTGTCGAATGGCAAGATTAAACAACGCTCCGGCGCGCCAGTTTCGTCCGCAACACGTTGCAGCTCGGCGACGTTGCGTCCCGACAATATCGCATGACCACCGCCGCCTACAAACGCCTTAGCAAGTGCCTCACCGATCCCCGACGATGCACCTGTGATCCACGCTGTTTTGTGTGATTGACTCATTTCCTTTGATCTCCTTATGGTATGTTACGTCAACTTGGGCTTGGCCGCTGTCAAGACATTCTGGCTTGCACTTTCCTGTCCGCCGCACCACATGCGGGGAATGCTTATAGAAACTGAACTGACCCCTAACCCTTCGACGATCAAATTCTTGCCTGGAAATGTGGTCATGGACACCGGAACACGGGACTTTGCCTGTCCTGAAGAGGCAGAAGCTTCGCCTCTTGCCGAGGCGCTGTTTACGCTTGGAGATGTCACGGGCGTGTTCTTCGGACATTCTTTCATTTCGGTAACGGCTGCGCCGGGCGTCGAATGGGCAAGCCTAAAGCCTGATGTGCTTGGCATATTGCTCGACCATTTCAGTGCTAACATGCCGTTGTTCAAGCCAGCGGCAGCTGGCTTCTCGGTGCCATCGGGTGACGCAGACTATCCACTTGATGATCCGGAAGATGCAGACATAGTGGTACAGATCAAGGAATTGATCGAGACCCGCGTCCGCCCTGCGGTGGCCAATGACGGCGGCGACATCATTTATCGCGGTTTCCAAAAAGGCGTAGTATTCTTGCAAATGCAAGGCGCTTGCGCGGGTTGCCCATCATCCTCGGCCACGCTGAAAAACGGGATCGAACAATTGCTTAAGCATTATGTTCCCGAAGTCACCGAAGTGCGTGCAGCTTAAATTTTTTCCGTTTAGAAAGTTAACATCATGTCAGAACCATTGAACGATGCTGCTCTTGATCAGCTTTTTCGTGAGGCGCGCAGCTATAATGGTTATTTGGATACGCCAGTAACACAAAAGCAACTTGAGCAGATTTGGGATGTCATGAAATTTGGTCCTACATCAGCCAATTGCCTGCCCGCTCGAATCATCTGGTGCAGTAGTGACGCTGCCAAGCAAAAGCTTGCCGCTCTCTGCATGCCAGCCAATGGTGACAAAATTCTGCAAGCACCGGTGACCGCCATCATTGGCATGGACCTGGAATTTTATGAAAATCTGCCTGAGCTATTTCCGCACACAGATGCGCGCAGCTGGTTTGTTGGTAATGATGCGCTGATTGAAAAAACCGCCTTCCGCAATAGCAGCTTGCAAGGCGCCTATTTCATCCTTGCGGCGCGTGCGCTTGGACTCGACACCGGAGCAATGTCGGGCTTCAACAATGCGGCGGTGGACGAGGCATTTTTTGCAGGCACAAAAGTGCAGTCAAATTTCATCTGCACCTTGGGCTATGGCGATAAGGCAAGCATTTTTGAGCGTAGCCCCCGCCCTGCATTTAACCGCTTCAACAGCGTCATCTGATCCCGAAGCGGCAGCGGACCGTTATGCGGACATTGGTTATAGATACCGCGACGCGGGTATGCTCAGTCGCTTTATTCGACGGCAATGATCTTGTATCCGCACAACATGAAGTCATTGGCCGTGGCCACGCGGAACGCTTGCTCCCGCTCATCGCTGCGTTGCCAGATAGCGGCAAGGCGGACCAAATCTTTGTCAATGTCGGGCCTGGAAGCTTTACCGGCATCCGCGTGGGCGTTGCTGCGGCGAAGGCTTTAGGGTTGGCGTGGCATATCGACGTGCAAGGCTATGGCTGCCTGACATTAATCGCCGCAATAGCCCGTGCCCAAATGGCCGAACCCTTGGCGGTCGACGTGGTTATGACTGGTGGCCATGGTGAGTATTTCTTTGAAGCTTTCGCCGCCGATGGGCAGTCAATGAAACCAGTATGCTCCATTCTGCCTGAGGCAGTGTCATCGCTTGCCACTGCGCAGAATGTCGCTGGAGATATTGATCTGCAGCGCGTGAACGGGAAATGGTTCAACCTACTGCCCGATGCGCGCCATTGGGTGCACCTTCCCACGGGCAGCGGCCTGCCGCCGGTCCCAATATATGGCAGGGCGCCCGACGCGAAGCCATTGGCTATAAGCATATGATTCGAATCATTGATGGCGACGCGCGCAATATTTCGGCCGTTATGTCGGTCATGAACGATGCATTTGATCCGCGTTTTGGCGAAGCGTGGACTGCCGCCCAGCTTTTATCGACACTTGTTCTACCCGACTGTCGGTTATTGCTTGCTATAGTTCAAGAAAGTGTCTGCGGTTTTGCATTCGGCCGCTGGGTTCTTGACCACGAAGAACTATTAATGATTGGTGTGATGCAGCAGTTTCAGGGGCAACGCATCGGAAAAATGCTATTGTCAGAAACGGTCAATCGCGCACGCGGCGCAGGACGAACAAAACTGTTCTTAGAGGTCCGTGACGGTAACAATGCTTATGATTTCTACCTTAATTCTGGATTTGCACCCATTGGTCGTCGCAAAAATTACTACAAAAATGCAGATGGCATCAATCCTGATGCGATTACTATGGAACTAAATTTTTAATAATGGCACTGTATTATGTCGCATGCTGACGGCTGAAGTTCAATTGGATAACTTAAGAAATGTTAACCACAAAAAATAATGAGTCTGGAGTTTTTCAAAATGTCACAAGAAAGTAATGATATCACTGAATTGTTAATTACGCTAACTGCCGATATTGTTGCTGCGCATGTCAGCAACAATAGCGTTGCCGTTTCAGATGTATCAAATTTAATCTCTAACGTGCACGCAGCGCTCTCCGGAATTTCCGGACCAGCGGTGGTAGAAGAAATTGCGTTGGAACCAGCCGTTCCAATCCGTAACTCCATTAAGCGCGATTATATCGTCTGTCTGGACGATGGTAAGAAGCTAAAAATGCTCAAGCGTCACCTTATGGCACATTATGGCATGACGCCTGATGACTACCGTGCCAAGTGGGGATTACCCGCCGATTATCCTATGGTCGCTCCCGCTTACGCCGAACAACGCCGCGAATTGGCCAAGGCGATCGGCCTTGGGCGCGCGCCGGGATCTGGCCGTAAGAAAAAGGTGAAATAAGCTTTTCGCTTATCCGCGATAATACAAGGCCGGGGACCTCCCCGGCCTTTTTCTTTGACGAATCATAGGGTGACACTAAATGTCTGTTCGGATGGATAGCAAAATCGACATTGAGGCGCTCTGCAACGACCGGGGCCTGCGCATTACGGACCAGCGCCGCGTCATCGCGCGCGTGATTTCCGATGCAACCGACCACCCCGATGTTGAGGAGCTGTATCGCCGTTCATCGGCAATCGACCCCAAAATTTCGATTGCCACCGTGTACCGCACCGTCCGCCTTTTCGAAGAGGCAGGGATATTGGACCGCCACGATTTCGGTGACGGCCGCGCCCGTTATGAAGCATCGCCTGAAGCGCATCATGACCATCTGATCGATGTCGAAACCGGCAAGGTCGTCGAATTCGTCGACCCGGAGCTTGAGGCTTTGCAAAAGATTATCGCTGAACGGCTTGGATATCGATTGGTTGATCACCGTATGGAGCTTTATGGCGTCGCCATCGACCGCAAGGAGTGAACGCCGCAATCCAGCGGCATTTGTCGCCGGGCAGTTCTTGTTTTTGGCCCGCCTTCTGCTCATGGCCAGCAGCCTGATCGCCACCCTGTTGTTGCATAATATATGGCGATTGTTCCGCAGACCATCACCTTGGCCACGCTTGTTCCTTTTGTCGATTAGTTGGACCAGTGGCATCGCGACCGCAACGACAGGCACCCGCCTGCGCGCCAATGTTTTTTACGCGGCAAACCACCATAGCTGGATCGATATACCAGTCATGTCGGGCGTCACTGGTTGCACTTTCGTAGCCAATGACGGCATTGAAAGCTGGCCGCTGATTGGTTGGCTCTGCAAGATTAACAACACGATCTTCGTCAACCGCGAAAATCGCGCGAGTGTTGGCAGTCAGGTCAATGATCTACGCGCCGCCATGACGGGTCCCCAGCCGGTCACGATCTTTCCCGAAGGCACAACGCATGATGGGTCTGATCTACTGCCGTTCAAACCGTCCCTTTTCGCGGCGCTCGTTCCCCCGCCAACAGGTATGCTCGTTCAACCGGTCTATCTCGATTACGGCCGTCACACGCCGCGCGTTGCCTGGATTGGTGACGAAAAGGTGACCGAGAATTTCTGGCGGTTACTCTCTTATCTAAGACCGATAACGGCCATATTGCATTTTCTTGAGCCATTTGATCCAGCCCACTACCCCGACCGCAAGGCGATTTCCGCTGAAGTAAGGGCGCGTATCGGCGCTGCAATGGATGGTGGCGGCAACGCGGCGCGCTATGTATAGACACGCGTCATGAGCACGGATTCCCCAAAAACCTATTCGATCAAAAACTATGGCTGCCAAATGAACGTCTATGATGGCGAACGCATGGCCGAAATGTTTGAAAGTCAGGGTATGACGCAAGCTGACGAGAAGGCGAATGCCGACCTCGTCGTTCTCAATACCTGCCATATCCGCGAAAAGGCGGCGGAAAAGGTCTATTCGGAAATTGGCCGCTTGCGCCGCAAGGATGGGACTAGCCCCGTTATCGCCGTGGCTGGCTGCGTCGCGCAAGCCGAAGGCGGTGAAATCAGCCGCCGAGCGCCCGAAGTCGACATTGTAGTCGGCCCACAGGCCTATCATAATCTGCCCAACATGGTCGCAGCGGTTGGACGGGGCGAACGTGTGGTTGACCTTGACCTACCGGGCCTCGACAAATTTGGTAAGCTGCCCGCGCGGCGGAAACAACCGCCATCAGCGTTCCTGACGGTTCAGGAAGGCTGCGACAAATTCTGTACCTATTGCGTCGTACCCTATACTAGAGGCGCGGAAATTTCGCGTGGTTGGGCCGATCTGCTCGACGAGGCAAAGGCCATTGTTGACGCTGGCGCCAAAGAAATCACATTGCTTGGCCAGAATGTAAATGCATGGGCTGGCGAGGACGACACAGGCAAGCCCCAAGGCCTTGATGGCCTTATCCGCGCGCTCGATAGGATAGCCGGGCTTAGCCGGATCCGCTACATGACCAGCCATCCGAACGATATGACCGAAGGGCTGATCGCCGCGCATGGTGATGTTGAAAAACTGATGCCATTTCTGCATCTGCCCGTGCAATCAGGTTCCGACCGCATCCTCAACGCCATGAACCGCAGCCATAGCCGCGACAGTTACATGCGCATTCTTGATCGCGTCCGCGTCGTGCGGCCAGACATTGCCTTTTCCGGCGACTTTATCGTCGGCTTTCCAGGCGAAACTGATGCCGATTTTGAGGACACATTAAGCCTTGTGCGCGAGGTAGGCCATGCGCAGGCTTACTCATTCAAATACAGCCCGCGCCCTGGAACACCAGCTGCTGACATGGCCGACCAGATACCGATGCCCTTGATGGACGAGCGGCTGCAACGGCTTCAAGCGCAGATTGTTGCTGACCAGACCGCGTTCAACGACAAGACCGTTGGCCACACAACGGATGTGTTGTTGGAACGGCCAGGCAAATTCGCCGGGCAACTTATTGGCAAATCGCCATGGCTCCAGTCCGTTCATGTCCTTGCGCCGGACCTTTCAATAGGCGATATCGTTACAGTACAGATTACCGATTCTGGACCACTTAGCCTAAAAGGTGAACCAACGATGAGAGCAGCTGCCTGAATGGCCAAAAAAGCCCAAGCGCAAGCCGGTGACTTGTCCCGGCTCGAAATGAGCTTCGACAAACCGCACCTAATCAACGCGGTTTTTGGGGAATTTGACCGTAATCTGGTTACCATCGAAAACCGCCTCGGCGTGTATATCTCCGCCCGTGGCAACCGTGTCCAGATTGAAGGGGAGGCTGGCGCCATTGGCCGCACACGCGACGTTCTCAACGACATTTACTCCCGCCTATCGCGCGGACAGGAAATCGATACCGAAGCTGTGCAATCCATCATCGCCATGACCGCTGAACCCACCTTGGAGGGCATTGTCCGCAAGGACGCCGCTGACGCACCGGGTATCATGATCCGCACGCGCAAGAAAACGCTCGTTCCCCGTTCTGCAACGCAAATTCCCTATATGGAGGCGCTTGCACGCGACGAGATTATCTTCGCACTTGGGCCAGCAGGCACTGGTAAAACTTATCTGGCCGTTGCGCAGGCCGTTGCCATGCTGATTACTGGCGCTGTTCAACGTCTTATCCTTTCACGTCCAGCGGTAGAGGCTGGCGAGCGGCTTGGCTTCTTACCGGGCGATATGAAGGAAAAAGTCGACCCCTATCTGCGGCCAATTTATGACGCCTTGTATGACTGCTTGCCTGCCGAACAGGTAGAACGACGCATTGCATCGGGCGAAATTGAAATCGCGCCAATCGCGTTCATGCGCGGCCGAACACTGGCTGATTCATTCATCATTCTGGATGAAGCCCAAAATACCACAGCTGCGCAGATGAAGATGTTTCTGACTCGTTTTGGTATGAACAGCCGCATGGTCGTGTGCGGAGACCCGCATCAGGTCGATATTCCGGGCGGCGAACGCATGTCTGGCCTTAACGACGCTGTGCAGCGCTTAGAAGGTGTAGACGGTATCCAGACCATCCGTTTCAACAGCAGCGATGTTGTCCGCCATCCACTCGTCGGCAAGATCGTCGACGCATATGAGGGCGGGCATGATTGATGTTGACCTTATGCTGGCCACAAATCAGGGCGGCATTGACTGGGGTAATATCGCGTTTGGGCAAATCGAGGCCGAAAAAGCCGTCGATGCGGCTGTTCGCTTTGCTGCGATCCCTGAGCTGGCGGATCCAGTCGTTCCCGTTAGCGTCAGCGTCAAGCTCTCTGACAATGCTGAGGTACACGCACTGAACCTCGAATGGCGCGATAAGGACAGGCCGACGAACGTATTGTCTTTTCCAATGCTCGATGACGAAGAATTGGATGCCTTGCTTGCGGGTACTTATGACGCCCCCGAAATCATGCTGGGTGACATCATACTGGCCTATGAAATCTGCGCTGCCGAGGCCGAAGAGAAGAACATTCCAGTCGCGCATCACGCCACCCATTTGGTCATTCACGGCATGCTGCATTTGCTCGGCCACGACCATATCGAGGAAGATGAGGCCGAAGCGATGGAGGCGCTTGAAGTAAAAGCGCTTGCATCCATGGGGCTTAACAATCCATATGAGGTATAAATTGACCAAAAAGAGGCCAGTACGCTTCCATTATGCCTGAGGGTGACAGTTTTAGCGGTTCGAAAACCGCAACCGACGACGATAATGACGGACGAATATGGCAGCGGCTTAAGACGATGTTCTTTGGCCGCGACCATGAGCCTACCTTGCGCGAGCAGCTTGAAGAAGCAATTGCCGAGCATGAGGAGGACAGTGAAGACAACGATCAATCGGATAATGACGGCGATTTGACCGCCATTGAGCGCACTATGTTGCGCAACTTGCTGCATTTCAGTGAGCACCGAGTCGACGACGTCATGGTACCACGCAGCGACATCGTCGCAATTGAGGAAAGCGCTGGCTTTGCCGATTGCATTGCGGTCTTCGCCGAACATGGCCACAGCCGATTGCCAGTGTACCGCGATACGCTCGATAGCGTGATCGGCATGATCCACATTAAGGATGTGTTTGCCGTCCTTGCTTCAGGGCAGAACCGTCCCGATAGCCTTGAGTCTTTCATCCGCCAGCCGCGCTTCGTCCCGCAAAATATGAGCGTACTTGCGCTGCTGGATGAAATGCGGCGCACACGCACCCATCTTGCTATTGTCCTTGATGAATATTCAGGGACCGAGGGCTTGGTCACGATTGAAGACCTTGTCGAAGAAATCGTTGGCGAGATCGAAGACGAACATGACGATGAACCTGAATTGCTCTTCGTGCAAATCGCCCCCGATTTGTGGGAAGCCGACGCGCGTGCGGAGCTCGACGACCTTGCAGAAGCCGTTGATCCAAAGCTGGCAGAGGTGAACGAAGACGTAGATACGCTTGGCGGCCTTGCCTTCGTTATTGCCGGTCAAGTGCCCGATATTGGCCAAATGCTGACGCATGAGGCAAGCGGCTGGACGCTGGAGATTTTAGAAGCAGACGAAAAGCGGGTGACCCGAATTCGCCTCTACGCGCCCGTCTATAACAAGGGTCTGCTGGGCGAATAACCGCAGCACGCCCGAAGCAGAAGACATTACCCTACCAATTTAGCCGCCCTGTCCCTCCAGCTATCGGCCAGCGTCTCCAGCGCAGCAAGCGCCCGCAATTTTGCGCCGGCTCCTTCCGCGCGATGTCCGCCGCCAATGAGCAGCTTAAACGTGCGCGCCACGGTCCAGTCATGTTCGGCTTGATGCACCATCTGAATTCGGTCGCCCGGTGCCACTTCGCCTTCTTCGATAACCCGGAAATAGCTACCGCAACGACCGCTGCTGATGACCACACCGGACAGGCCATGCACGCCAAAATGATGGTCGAGCTTCCAACATGGCTGACGCCCTTGCGCAACCTCGACCAATGCCCGCCCGATGCGAAACCGGTCGCCAATGCGCAAGCTGTCTTCAGTTAAACCGGATGCGCTTATATTTTCACCAAATGCGCCAACTTGGTCGAGTAATGGGTGGGCGAAACCCTCAGCCGCAAAATGCGCAATCCATTTAGGATAATGTTCCGCTGGATAGAAATGCACTGCCTTGTCCACGCCGCCATGCACCGTCAGATCTGCAACCTCGTCGCCCTCAAAACCGTGCTTGCGCAAAAAAACGGGTCGGTCGACTGCGGTACGCGCCATCGCGCTCATCGTCCCGTCGGCGCGAAAAGGCTTTGGCTTTCCAATAAGCAACGCATCAATCTGGCTCAATATCATGTATAGCTTCTATCCCAGCACATGCAGCATTCCCATTGGCATTTTGCGTCGCTGTCGGTAAAAGCAGTGCGATGCAAACAAGCGATCTTCGCATTGCGCTTTTTAGCGGCAATTACAATTATGTGCGTGATGGTGCAAATCAGGCACTTAACCAGCTTGTGGGCTATCTGCTGCGCCAGGGCGCATCGGTGCGGGTGTATTCGCCTACGGTCGCCAAACCCGCCTTTGCGCCAACCGGAGACCTTGTGAGCGTCCCGTCGGTCGCATTTCCGAGCCGGTCGGAATACCGCATGCCGTTATTCTTATCGCGTGCTGTCCGACGTGATCTTGAGGCGTTCAACCCGAACATCGTGCATATTTCAAGCCCTGACCGGGTTGCCCGCAAGGCCGTAAAATGGGCGCAAAAACGGCATTTGCCGGTATTGTGCTCGGTGCATACGCGGTTCGAGACCTATCTGCGTTATTATAACATGTCGTTCATGGAGCCTATCCTTGTGGCATGGATCCGCCGGCTGTACCGGAAATGTGATGCCTTGGTTGCTCCGTCCGAGAGCTTTGCTCAGGTCCTGCGCCAGCAGCGTATGAACTATGACATAGACATTTGGTCACGTGGCGTAGATCGGGATATTTTCGACCCTAGCCAGCGTGACATGGAATGGCGACGCGGACTTGCCATAGCCGACAACACACCCGTTATCGGCTTTCTGGGGCGGCTGGTGATGGAAAAGGGCCTTGATGTCTTTTCAGATGCTATCGACCAACTCAGGCGCCGCAAAGTCCCGCATCAGGTGATGGTTATCGGCGACGGCCCTGCCCGTCCATGGTTCGAAACGCGTATTCCGGATGCTAAATTTGTCGGCTTTCAGGTTGGTTCGGATCTGGGCCGCGCGGTTGCCAGCATGGATATGTTTTTCAACCCTTCGGTAACGGAGGCTTTTGGCAATGTGACACTAGAGTCCATGGCCAGCGGTCTGCCCGTGGTCGCCGCGAAGGCAACCGGCAGCCAAAGTCTGGTGGAAGACAAAGTGTCCGGGCGGTTGATCACCCCGGGTGCAATTAACCAATTCACCGACGCTCTACAGGCCTATTGCGTGGATGAGGATTTACGCACGAAGCACGGTGCTGCTGGCGAACAACGGTCGCTCGACTATAGTTGGGATGCCATCAACCAAACTATGGCCGACACCTATCTTCGCCTCATCCGTCAAAACGCGGCCCGTGCCGTTGCTTCGCGTTAAGTCGGTCTTACATCTGCGCAGCTTGAGGCGTTCATGGGCATCCCATGATGCCTGTTCGGGCAGAATAGTGCTATGAGCGATCTGTTTGGGGATAGCCTGCAAGCACCATCGCGCACGCCTGAAAACGCGCCACTGGCGGACAAACTTCGTCCCGCCAAGCTCGCCGAAATTATTGGTCAGGAACATCTGACGGGTCCCGAAGGCGCAATTGGCCGCATGGTCGCAGCCGGCAAATTATCGTCGATGATACTTTGGGGGCCACCAGGCACCGGCAAGACCAGTATCGCCCGACTGTTGGCCGATGCGGTCGACATGCATTATAAGCCAATTTCCGCTGTGTTCTCGGGCGTTGCTGACCTTAAAAAAGCCTTTGCCGAGGCAGAAAAGATGGCTCGGACCGGCAAGCAGACATTGCTGTTCGTGGACGAAATCCACCGCTTTAACCGCGCACAGCAAGACGGCTTTCTGCCATTTGTGGAAAGCGGCGTTGTCACGCTTGTCGGCGCCACGACCGAAAACCCGTCATTTGAACTCAACGCAGCATTGCTATCGCGCACGCAGGTCATGGTACTGCACCGTCTGGACGAAGTAGCCTTGGGAACTTTGCTCAGCCGTGCGGAGGCGGTGATGGACTGCGCCCTGCCCGTCACCGAGGACGCACGGTCCGCGTTGATTTCAAGCGCCGATGGTGATGGCCGCTTTCTGCTCAATCAAGCCGAAACTTTGTTTGCGATCCACATCGAAAATCCACTCGACCCGCAGGCGATGGCGGCGCTGCTGCAACGGCGGATGCCCGTTTATGACAAGGATCGGGAGGGGCATTATAACCTCATATCCGCGTTACACAAAAGCTTGCGCGGGTCGGACCCGCAGGCGGCATTATACTGGATGGCGCGCATGTTAGTGGCGGGTGAAGAGCCGTTATATGTTCTGCGCCGGCTCGTCCGCTTTGCCAGCGAAGATATCGGCCTCGCCGATCCGCAAGCTCTGGTGCAGTGCCTCGCCGCCAAGCAAGCCTATGAATTTTTGGGTAGTCCTGAGGGCGAAGTCGCCATCGTGCAAGCGTGCCTGTATTTGGCCACTGCGCCGAAATCAAACGCCGCTTATAAGGCGCAGAAATCCGCATGGAAAATGGCACGCAACACCGGATCGTTAATGCCGCCAGCGCATATTCTGAACGCGCCCACAAAGCTGATGCAGGATATTGGTTATGGCGTAGGCTATGCCTATGACCATGACAGCGCAGACGGTTTTTCGGGCGCAAATTATTGGCCCGACGCAGTACCGCCTGCGGAGCTATATCAACCGGTCGAACGCGGCTTTGAACGCAAGATACTCGAACGGATACAATATTGGGACAGACTGCGCGCACGTAACGCAGAGCCAGACGCAAGCTAATGCGTCCATTCACGCGTTTTGCGTGCGCCGATTGGTCTGGCGCGAAAGGCAGCCGACATCCCGGTATTGCTTTGGCTGTTTGTGAAATGGGCGATGCAGCGCCCCGCCTTGTGACGCCACCCGACAAAGTCTGGTCGCGTCAAGCGGTTGCTGACTGGCTTCTGGCGGAAGATGATGACTTGCTAATTGGCTTCGACTTCAGCTTCGCGCCGCCCTTTATTGAACGCGGTAGCTATTTACCCGGTGACGATGTGCCATCATCCGCTAAGGATTTCTGGGCTTATGTCGACCATGTCTGCGATGATCCGGATTTGGGTGCCGCGTCCTTCCTCGAATACCACCATCGCCGTCATTTTTATTTAGGCGCGGCCGACGGCGCAAAGTCCGATTATCTCTTCTGGCGCCAGTGCGAACTTCTCAACAAGAACAGCACTGGAAAGGCGTCCACCGTCTATGACGCCATCGGCGCCGCGCAAGTCGCAAAAGCGAGCTTTGCCGGCATGCGCTTCCTCAACTATGTGCGCGATAAGGTAGCGATCTGGCCGTTCGATGCCATTCCCACAGACGGGACCGTGGTTGTGGAGATTTACACCAGCATCGCCGCACGCGCAGCCGATGTCGCCAAAGGCCGAAGCAAAGTCCGCGACGGGCATGCACTCGACAATGCGTTGCACGCACTTGGCTCGCAGCCACACAAACCGTTTGAACGCTACACCGACCACGCAACCGATGCCCTTATAACCGCCGCCTGGCTGCGGAATGTTGCCGGAAATCCTCAATTTTGGGCACCAAATGCACTAAATAGCAAAATTGCTGCAACTGAGGGCTGGACCTTTGGAGTTATTTGACGCTATGGGACGCGCCGAGTGCCGGCTTAGCTCAGTTGGTAGAGCACCTGATTTGTAATCAGGGGGTCACGAGTTCGAACCTTGTAGCCGGCACCATATTTCCCCCTAAAACCATTGTAATTCCCGCGTTTTTTCAAAACGTGTTTTTTCGGTTCGGAAATCATGTCTGGAACAAAACGGAAAAAAACGGCACATTAATGGCACATTGCGTGGCACAATGACTCGAACAAGTTTCCTGATATGCACCATGGGGTTTGCGATCGGGGCTTTTGGCGCTCCTGCAGTTGCCGCTGCGCCAGAACCAATCACTTTCACCTGCAAGGCGGTGTCCGTTTGCGCTAGTCAGTTGTTACTCTAGCATGGCAAAAATAACGCCGGTTCGCCTGATTAAAATTATCGTCATCGGCGCTGAAGCGAATGGCCGACGCATAGGCAACCAATAGGCTGCGGCTTCTCATTGCCCCGGCACACCGTTTATCACCGATGCTTCGACGCCCAAATCCCTGGCTATCTCACGTGCGGTCATCTTAGCTGACATCATTACCGAGGGCGTACCGCCACCCGGCTGCGTTCCTTGGCCCACCAGATATAGATTGTGCACATCTTCTGACTTATTGTGTGGGCGGAAGAATGCGGTCTGGGTCAGGACGGGTTCAACGCCAAAACCGTTTCCAAGATATGAACCCAGCGTTTCTGAAAAATAATCTGGTGTGATGAAGCTCATATGCTTCAGACGCGCGGCAAGGTCAGGAATATAGCCCCGTTCCTCGAGGAAGCTCAGCACCCGAGCGGACAATTTTGGTCCTTCTACATCCCAGTCTATGCCGCTCGCATTATTGGGTACAGGGATAAGGGTATATGCAGCATGATGACCCGGAGGAGCTAGTGTCGGATCAGTCAGGGTCGGGATATGGAGATATTGCGAGAAGTCCGGGCTCATTACCTTTTTCTCGAAAATCTCGTCGAGCAACGCTTCATAGCGTGGACCAAGGATGATGTTGTGATGGCGCAAATCGGGGTCATTGTCGCGGCGTTCGTAACCGAAATAGATCACCATCAACGACATTGACTGCTTACGGAATTTCACCAGCGCATTGCGGTTGATCCGCCGATGCGCCTTATCGACCAGCTTTAGGTAAGTGGTTGCGTAATCCGCGTTGGAAACCACAACATCCGCACCTATCTCTTCCCCATCTTCCAATTGCACACCCTTAGCGGTTCGGTTTTCCACCAGAATACGCTTCACGGGTGCATTGACCCGCAACCGGCCGCCCATCTCCTCGAATTTCTTGACGAGCCCTGCAACGAGAGCGCCGGTGCCTCCCTTAGCATAATGAATACCCCACGTCTTTTCGACAAAATGGATCATGGCATAGATCGCAGGCACCTTCATCGGATTACCGCCGACCAGCAGAGGCTCAAAGCTGAACACTTGGCGCATTTTGTCTGACTTGAAATATTTGCTAACCATGCCGAACAGCGACTGAACTGCGCCGAGCTTTAGCAAATCGGGCACGACGCGCAGCATCGACCCAAGGCTTCCAAAATAGGTATATCCCAGCTTCAAAAATCCGCGATGAAAGATAGCGCGGGCTTGGTCGTGAAAGGCTTCATATCCCGCGAGATCTTCGGGTGCCAATCGCTTGATCTGCTCACGGGTGCTGACCGGATCGCCATCATAATCAAAAAACGTGCCATCGTCGAAATAGATGCGATAAAATGGCAATATTGGGACAATTTCGACATATTTGCTCGTATTCGGTCCGCCTGAGACGCCCGCCCGAATTCTGCAGTTTTCATCCAAAGTGCCGGCAGGAAAATCCGGCTCGCCAAGCCTCGCATGGTCTTGCTGCAGGCTGAACAATTCCTCGATGAAATGGGGCACGGTAAGCACAGTCGGGCCCATGTCGAACACAAATCCATCAACCTTGCGCACATATGCGCGACCGCCGGGTGCATCCAACGCCTCAACTATTTCCGTATCAAAGCCGAGGCTTTGTAATCGTATGGCGCATGATATGCCGCCGATACCCGCACCAATAACAACTGCTTTACGTCGCAACATTTTTTAGACCATCCTTAGTTGCTTTATTGCTAGTGTCTAAAGCTGTTTGGAACAACCTAGATGTTATCCTAGGTGCTAACATTAGTATCGGCATACGCGCAGCAGCTTGAGCAGGGCGCCGCCGCCGGTGCCAAATGTTCTGACGACGGACAAAGGGAACTTGAGGCGCCATCATTTGCACTTGGACTAGCGGGCGGCGTCCATCCGAGTGGACGAGAACCAGCCGCCCTTCCACTTTAAACTCTCAGTATCGTTTTGCCGAACTGAAGGCATCGTCAAACAACGCGGGGCGAAAGAACGAAAAACCTTGGAAGAAAGGCGCGTGTATAACCGCAAGCTCTCAGCATAAAATCAATCCGTGACGTCTACACAAAGAACCGCTTGTTTTTAGATGATATGTGTCTCAAATGATCTGACAACGGGTACTCCCGTCTAGTATCATTCATGAACAACGTCGGGGTAAAGCATGAACGAACAGCAAAAATGGCCCAGCGAAACCATTTATTCGATACGAACGATGCAGCAACATCATGTGCAATTGAGCAGCATGGCGGATCAGAAAGCCAACATGTTGATCGGCGCAGCGTTTTTGGTTTTAACGCTTTCGATTGGGCAAAGTCAGAAAAACGCCTTCTCGCTTCCATTAGCAATATTGGCGCTGTCTGCGCTTATTTCAGCTGGGCTGGCTATTTTAGCGGTGATGCCTTCCACGGCTCCAAAATCTGCGAAAGGGAGCAACTGGTTGTTCTTTGGGACGTTCACGCAGGTTGAAGAAACGGTCTTTCAAGAAAAGGTATTGAGCCTGCTGAAAGAGCCCGAAGACGTGTTTAAAACTATGCTGCGCGATATCTACCAGCTGGGCTGCATACTCCAGTCTAAAAAATATCGCTACCTTGCATTGGCATATCGGACTTTCCTCTTTGGTTTAATAATAGCATTCCTAACCTTCGTATATGAGCAAATTGCAGGGCGGCTGTTATAGCGCGCTGCTGATTATTCCAGGCTGCCACTGAGCTGCGGCCTTACCCTGACCGGCGGCAGAGCGATACCCGTTGAGCGCGGCCTCAAGATTGGGGGGTACGCCTTCATCTTCCTCATACATTTGCCCGAGCTAGCATCGAGGGTATTTCACCCTACGGTCTTTTTTTGGACAGCCACTTTGTTCATTTTTCTGCTTCTCACGCTTCGGCTGAATTTTTTCTTGACTGGTTTGTTGGAAAAGAGGCCGATCGAGTTCACTTTTGTTGACGTTTTTTCGCTGTTCAGTCGGCTACTTTTATGATGTTAATGCAAGTAACTCCTATTGTAACGGTCAAAATTTGATGTTGAAAACCGACAACATCCTCACCAAACTTCTGCACTTTAAAAGAATAGGCATATCATGACTCAAAAAGCCTCTGACTTGTTCATTGCCTGCCTCGAAGAAGAAGGCGTCGAATATATTTTTGGTGTTCCAGGAGAAGAAAATCTCGACTTTCTAGATAGCCTTTCGCGCTCGAAGAAAATCAAGCTTATCCTTACGCGGCATGAACAAGGTGCAGGCTTTATGGCCGCTACGTACGGGCGACACACGGGTAAAACCGGCGTGTGCTTGGCGACGCTTGGTCCAGGTGCAACCAATCTTGTTACAGCAGGGGCCTATGCCACGCTCGGCGGTATGCCAATGATGATGATTACCGGCCAAAAGCCTATCAAGAAATCAAAGCAAGGGCGTTTTCAGATTTTGGACGTCGTTGCCATGATGGGACCGATCACGAAATACACCCATCAAATGGCAGCCTCGGACAATATCCCGAGCCGTGTGCGTGAGGCATTTCGTTTGGCCGAGGAAGAAAAACCCGGTGCGGTCCATATCGAGCTGCCCGAAGATATTGCTGACGAACATACCGACGCCCTGCCCATCAAACGCAGCGTATCGCGTCGTCCCAGCGCCGACCCTAAAGCGGTGCGCGCCGCAGTCGAGGCGCTGGAAAATGCCAAATCACCTGTGCTTGTGATTGGCGCAGGCGCCAACCGGACGATGACCGGCAGGATGCTGCTACAATTTATCGAGAAGACTGGCATCCCGTTTCTCACGACCCAATTGGGCAAGGGCGTGATTGATGAGCGCCATCCGAAATTTCTGGGCTGCGCAGCCTTGTCCGCGGGTGATTTTGTCCACCGCGCGGTCGAAGCGTCGGATTGCATCGTCAATGTCGGCCATGATGTCATAGAAAAGCCGCCTTTTTTCATGAAACCAGGCGGCGCCCAAGTCATTCATATCTCCAGTAAAACTGCTGAGGTTGACCCTGTCTATTTCCCAGGCATTGAAGTCATCGGCGATATTGCAAATGCAATCTGGCAAATGAAGGAGGACATCGTTCCGAGTGGCAGCTGGGACTGCGGCCATATGCTAGATTACCACAAAGCCGAGGTTGAACATACCGCTAGCCTCTCTGGCGACGCGCGGTTCCCAATTTTTCCGCCACATTTGGTGCAACAAGTGCGCGACGTTATGCCTGATGACGGCATCATCTGCCTCGATAATGGCGTCTATAAAATCTGGTTTGCACGGGGTTATTCAGCGCACCGACCAAACACTGTGCTGCTTGACAATGCTCTTGCCACGATGGGCGCGGGCCTGCCGTCGGCTATGATGTCAGCGATGGTCTATCCTGATCGTAAGGTAATGGCGATTTGCGGCGATGGTGGCTTCATGATGAATAGCCAGGAGATGGAAACCGCTGTCCGGCTTGGACTTAACATCACCGTCCTAATTCTTCGCGATGACAGCTATGGCATGATCCGGTGGAAGCAGGCGAATATGGGCTTTGCCGATTGGGGGCTGACCTACGGCAACCCCGATTTCGTCAAATACGCAGATAGCTATGGCGCCAATGGACACCGTGTCGAAAGTGCGGCCCATCTGACCGAATTGCTGAAATACTGCCGTGATACGCCGGGTGTGCATCTCATTGACTGCCCGGTCGATTATACGGAAAATGATCGTATCCTCAACGTGCAAATCAAAGAGCTAAGCGCTGCATTATGAGCATGTTGAAAGACACTTATCCGTTATATCTAAATAATAAGGCGGTGCAGTCAAACACTGACCTTGCGGTAACTGACAAATATACCGGCGAAGTTGCTTTTCGCGTTGCTTTGGCCGATAGCAAGACGATTGATGTCGCAATTGCGGGCGCCGTGAAAGCGGCCGAGCCAATGGCGCAGATGGCCAGTTACGAGCGCCAGAATGTCCTGATGCACTGTGTCTCGCGGTTCAAGGAACGCTTCGACGAACTGGCATATGCGCTATGCGTAGAGGCAGGCAAGCCGATAAAGGACAGCGAGGGTGAAGTCACCCGGCTGATTGATACCTTCCGGATTGCCGCGGAAGAATCGGTCCGGATGACCGGAGAGGTTCAGCCGCTCGATATATCCGCGCGCGCCAAAGGCTATCAGGGCATGTGGAAGCGGGTCCCTATCGGTCCATGCAGCTTTATTTCGCCGTTTAACTTTCCACTAAATCTTGCCGCGCATAAGATCGCACCTGCCATCGCCGTTGGGTGTCCGTTTGTTATGAAGCCCGCCAGCCGCACGCCACTGGGCGCCATCATCATGGGCGAAATACTTGCAGAGACTGACTTGCCCGAAGGGGCGTTTTCAATTCTTCCGACCAGCCGTGACGGCGCAAATTTGTTCACCGAGGATGACCGGCTAAAGCTGCTGTCGTTCACGGGCTCTCCCGATGTGGGTTGGGCCTTAAAGGCCAAGGCGGGCAAGAAAAAAGTTGTTCTCGAACTGGGCGGCAATGCTGCGGTCATCATCGACGAAGATGCCGATCTCAACGATGCGCTGGAGCGCGTCATTTTTGGCGCATTTTATCAATCTGGTCAAAGCTGCATTGGGGTGCAGCGCATCATTATACATGACAGCATTTACAACACGTTCCGTGACATGCTGGTCGCCCGCGCGGGCAAACTGGTGTCTGGAAATCCCCATGACAGGGAGACCTTTATTGGTCCAATGATCGATGTCAAAGAAGCTGCACGCCTTGATGGCTGGATTCAGGAAGCGGTTGCAGACGGGGCGAAGTTGCTCTGTGGTGGCAAACGGGATGGAGCAATGCTTGAGGCCACTTTGCTCGAAAACGTCCCACGCACGGCCAAAGCCAATCGCGAAGAAGCCTTCGGACCGCTCGCCATCTTATCGCGCTTTACCGACTTCGATGCGGCGCTCGACGAAGTAAACGACAGCAAATTCGGTTTACAGGCGGGTATCTTCACCCGCGACATTTTCAAATCGCTCGACGCTTGGGACCGGTTGGATGTTGGCGGAGTTGTGATCAACGATGTCCCCAGCTACCGCGTGGACAATATGCCTTATGGCGGCGTCAAAGATTCAGGTTTGGGCCGCGAAGGAATTCGTTTCGCAATGGAAGATATGACTGAAATCCGCAACTTGGTAATCCGTCGCCGCAAATAAGGAATATGTGTTACATTTAATCTGACTGCTTGGCACTTGATAGAAATTTACCGCTTAAATTCTAACGGAAGAGGATAAATATTATGGCACTGAATGATCATGTCGACCTACCCACATTCATGCAGGGTGTTAGCAAGCGCAATCCAGGACAGACTGAATTTATCCAGGCGGTGCAGGAAGTTGCGGTCGATATCTTTGACTTCATGGAAGATAAAGAACGCTATCACAAGGAGCAGATATTACGGCGCATCGCCGAACCCGACCGGGTAATTTCATTCCGCGTTTGCTGGGAGGATGATAACGGCAACGTTCGCGTGCAACGCGGTTGGCGTGTGCAGAACAACAATGCAATTGGTCCCTACAAAGGTGGCATCCGCTTTCACCCTTCGGTTACGGAAAGCGTGCTCAAATTTCTGGCATTTGAACAGACCTTTAAAAACGCGCTGACTGGTCTGCCGATGGGCGGGGCCAAGGGCGGATCGAACTTCAACCCCAAGGGTAAAAGCGATCATGAAGTGATGCGCTTTTGCCAGTCCTTTATGACTGAGCTCTATCGTCATGTGGGCGCCGATGTGGATGTGCCCGCCGGCGATATTGGTGTTGGTGCGCGCGAGATTGGCTATATGTTTGGCCAGTATAAGCGGATCACCAACCAGTTTACCGGCGTGTTGACTGGTAAGGGCTTGGAATATGGCGGCTCGTTAATCCGCACTGAGGCAACTGGCTATGGCGCTGTATATTTCCTCGCCAATATGCTTAAGACCAAGAATGACGATCTGGTCGGCAAAGTAGCGGTCATTTCAGGATCAGGTAATGTTGCAACCCATGCGGCCGAGAAGGTCACGATGCTGGGCGGCAAGGTGGTCACATTGTCCGACAGCGCTGGTTTTATCCATGATCCTGATGGCATCACGCAGGAAAAAATCGACTGGATCAAACAACTTAAGAATGTCCGGCGCGGTCGGATTAGCGAATATGTAGATCAGTTCAAAGGAGCAACCTATCATGAGGGCAAGCGTCCTTGGGGTGTCCCTTGTGACGTTGCGCTACCTTGCGCGACACAGAATGAATTGCTCGGCGATGACGCCAGGGAATTGATAAAAAACGGCTGCATTGCAGTCAGCGAAGGTGCTAATATGCCGACAAACCTCGAAGGCGTCCACGTCTTCAAGGACGCGCAAATATTGTTTGCGCCGGGCAAAGCAGCCAACGCGGGTGGCGTTGCGGTTTCTGGTTTGGAGATGAGCCAGAATTCAGGCCGCATCTCTTGGAAGGCCGAGCAGCTTCAGCAATTGCTGGTCGATATCATGGACGGCATTCACGGCAGCTGCGTCGAATATGGTCAGACCAAGGGTGGTTATTGCGATTATGTGCGGGGCGCAAATATCGCGGGCTTCAAAAAGGTAGCCGACGCCATGCTGGCATTTGGTGTAGTGTGATTGCAGCAGAGTGGCAGCAAACAAAATTTGCTGCCACTCTGCTTGAATATTGGTAAACGGACCGGAAATTGGTATAAACTAACGGACGGTCGCGGCCATTCCGGTTTTTGGGGGGATTTCAGGATCAATGGCCGAGTTTGGGAAAAGTCGTGCTTTCTTGAAGGCTATGCCGGGTGTGCTACTTACGTTGTGCATCCTTTTTCTGATTATGGCAGTTGTCTTTCCAATTTTATCTCCTGTTCGAGCTACAGGGGCTTCAGATAATACACATTTGGGTGTTGCCTCATGCGCTGGCTCAACCTGTCATGGCCGGTTAGAAGCCGATGGCACAGTGGTGCGGCAGGATGAGGTTTTGCGTTGGCAGGAACCCTCATCGCCTGCCGGAAAACATAGCCAAGCCTATTCCGCCTTATTGAACAAACGCAGTGAGCAAATAGCACGCAATTTGGGTATAGGCAAAGCGTCGTCTGCGCCGATGTGCCTTGGTTGTCACGCCACGCCAGCCACATCGCGGGGCAACACCTTTCAGTTGGCCGACGGTGTAGGTTGTGAGTCATGTCATGGTGGCGCTTCAAATTGGATTGCCAGCCATTACGCTGTTGGCGCAAGTCATGCCAAGAATGTTGCGCGCGGATTGACACCGCTAGAAAATCCAAAGGTGCACGCAGCAGTATGTCTTGACTGCCATTTTGGAAGCGCCACCCAAGGGCAGTTTGTAAATCATCGGATCATGGCAGCAGGGCACCCGCGTATTTCTTTCGAACTCGACCTGTTTTCGTCTCTGCAGCAACATCATGATGAGGATGCCGATTATGCGGCGCGCAAGGGGCGCACCGACCATGTGCAGCTATGGGCCGTTGGTCAGGCGCTTGCGCTCAAACGCTCGCTTGATCTTTATGCGAGCGCCAGTCGTGGCACCGAGGGTGCATTTCCCGAATTCTATTTCTTTGATTGCCATAGCTGCCACCGTCGGATTTATGATCAAGCGGACGCAGTTAAGACTGGGGTAAACAATCCCGGACGGCCAATTCCAGAAGGTATGCCGCCATATAATGATGAAAACATGATCATGCTGTCGGCGGCTGCGCGGGTAACGGCGCCAGCGTCGGCAGTACAGTTTGATAAGGCAAGCAAGGATTTCCATGCAGCTTTAGCGCTAGACCGAAGCAGCGCAATCGCTGCGGCCAGGCGCTTATCCATCGCAGCAGATAATCTGGCAGATGATTTTGCATCCGGCAGTTTTGGCAGCGGCCAAGCTTTTGCAATCATCGACATCATTGCAACGGATGCCATTGCAGCGCGCCTCACAGACTATGAGGGCTCGGTGCAAGCCGTTATGGCGGTTGATACGTTGTTAAGTGCAATAGTCCGGTCCGGCAACATCACGCAAGGTGCGGCAGCTGGCATCCGTGCCAATGTAAACCGCGCTTATAGCGCGGTGCGTGATCCCAACGCCTATCGTCCGTCCGAATTTCGCAGTTCGATTGGTGCCGCGGCAAGTGCAGTAAGGTCGTTGCGATAAACATGCGTAAACAAATGACCGCAATCATTACGAGCTGTTCGCTCATATTGTCGTCCTGTGGCGGCGGCGGAAGCAGTGGTGACGGAAACAGCACCGGAAACAGTGCACCGCCACCTTCGCCGCCACCACCGTCCAGTGCGGCAAGGCTGTATAGCGATCCCGCGCCGGAATCGCTCACGGTTGCAGATGTCGAACGCGTGATATCGCTGGCGGTGGCGGAGGCTCAGGCGCGTAACTTGCCTTCCACCATCGCGGTGGTGGACCGCGTTGGCAATGTACTCGGCGTGTTCGTTATGAACGGAGCGAATTTGGGCCTGAAGATCCCTGATGCGCCGGTGGGAGCTTCGTCCAATACCGATCTGCAAGGCTTAAATCTGCCCGCTCCGGCGGCGGTTGCCGGTGCCATCGCAAAGGCTATTACCGGCGCCTATCTGTCGAGTAGCGGCAACGCCTTTTCCACCCGTACCGCAAGCCAGATTGTTCAGCAGCATTTTCCACCGGCACCAACAACTGTGGGCCTTGAAAGCGGCCCATTATACGGGGTGCAATTCAGCCAACTCCCATGTTCTGACATGATGCAACGCTTTGGCAGTTTTGGTGCGGCAGCACTTATTGGCCCCAAGCGTTCGCCATTGGGGCTATCGGCAGATGCCGGCGGATTTCCGCTTTACAAAAATGGAGTAGTTGTTGGCGGCATCGGCGTGATGGGCGACGGCATTTATGGTTTCGACCCGAACATCTTGGATGTCGACAATGATACTGAGGAATTTATTGCGTTAGCAGCCACGCAAGGGTTCGCCCCAGGCGAGGATATCAAGGCAGAGCGGATTAGCGTCGACGGAACACTATTGCGCTATTCTGACGCGACGACGGCTGGATTGCGGGGCCGCACTGCGCAAAGCTTTGCGGCATTGAGCGGTAGCGTCGGCAATTTGGTACGGGTCCCAGGTTATTCGAGCGGCAGCATAATCGCCGGATCGGTTTTTGGTAGCGAAGCATCAGGCGTCCGTGCTGCCACTACGGCGGAGTTTTCCAACCGCGACGCGTATATATTGTCCGATGGATCGGGAACCAATCGTTTCCCGATACGCGCAGGAACCGACGCCGCGTCGGTTGCAACACCGCTCAGCAGTGCCGAGGCGCGGGCGTTGCTGGAAGAATCCTTCACAACAATGAGCCGTTCTCGCGGACAAATACGCCGCCCTAGCGATAATCATGCGCAAATGACGATCAGTCTGGTTGACACGCATGGCGCGGTGCTAGGCATTGTGCGCGGCCCTGATGCGCCAGTCTTTGGTACAGATGTTTCGTTGCAAAAAGCGCGAACTGCCGCATTTTTTTCCAACCCGCGCGCAGCATCTGATTTGGCAGCAAATGCCAGTCCACACGTTGGGGCATTTCTTGGCAAGGCACGGACATTTTTCGGCAACAGCAATATTTTCACTGGCCAGCATGCTTGGACCACCCGCGCAATCAGCAATATTTCACGTCCCTATTTTCCTGACGGCGAAATTGGACGCCCCCCGGGGCCATTTTCGCCTGACATTAACGGCTTTAATCCTTTTTCTACCGGACTTCAGTCCGCCTTGATTGCTGGTAACATTACTACCCATGTTGGATTTTTGCTTGGCAGCAATCCAGATACCCCCACGCGCTGCACCACGACACCCGATGTCTCAACCGGACAAAATCGATTGCAAAATGGGATCCAGATTTTTCCCGGATCCGTGCCGGTTTATCGCGGATCGACATTGGTTGGAGCGATTGGCGTTTCGGGTGACGGTATCGATCAGGACGATATGGCCGGTTTCTTAGGCGCCAATAACGCAGGGCTTCGCGTTGGCGGCATTGGGAATGCCCCCCCTGCGATACGCACCGACCAGATCGAAGTCACCGTGGGCGGAACAAAAGTAAGGCTGCGCTATATAGGCTGCCCCTTCGCGCCATTTCTCGACACCAGCCTCCAAAATGTGTGTCAGGGTTTATGATGGTTGCTGCCGATCTGCCACCGATATCGACAGTCGCTGCAGTGGGTATCTATAATCCGTTCGCCTCACTCGGCGTTTTTCTAGAAGCGTCTGCCACGGCAGAGCGCGCAGTCGAGGCATCTCCTCTGGAAGCTAAAGCTCCATTGCCAAAGGAGCCCACAGGCGATCCGCTGGCGGAACCTGATAACGGCATTATCGAGGGCCGTAAGCGCCCCGGATATCAACCGCGTCTGCCTGAAAAAGTCACGCAAGATAATATTGGAGCAGTGCGTCCGCCTCCGCCCGAGGCATTTCCAACCGAAGAGTTTCCAATCCCGGACCGGTGGCGACTGATCCAGTCTTTAGGGCTGGTGAAGGAACGTTGGTTCGACCCCTATAATCAAAACACGTATAAAGGCGACCGTCCCATCAATCGTGCGAAAGTTCCATGGTTGCCTATCAAAGGCGATGACTGGTTTTTCGTTGCGAGCGCAGTTAGCGACACCGTTGTCGAGGCACGCACTTTTCCGATCCCGGTCGGCGTCCAGACCACAGAGCGTCCCGGCAATTTGGATATTTTTGGCAAAGACGGCAGTGAGGTATATTCGCAGACGTTTATCCTTGGCGCTGCCCTCATTAAGGGCCTGACTGCGTTTAAACCGCCTGACATAGAATATCGCGTCGCGCTTGCGCTCAACGTCAATTATGTGAACGTGCCGGAAAAACGCGTGCTGTTTGTTCAACCCTCAAAGCCTTCGCACCGGCTTGACCATTTTCTGGGTTTGCAGGAATTGTTCGTTGACTATCACGTTCGCAATACATCGGATCGTTATGACTTTGAATCAATCCGGGTCGGCATACAGCCGTTTCAAAGCGATTTTAGAGGCTTCCTGTTCAACGATCAGCAACTGGGCATCCGCTATTTCGGCAGCCGTGATAACAACCGCTGGCAGTATAATTTGGGCGCGTTCTGGCGACTGGAAAAGGACACCAATTCGGGCTTGAACAGTGTCGTGCAGCGACCACGCAATGACTGGGTTTTCATCGGAAACCTATATCGGCAGGATCTACCTATTCCTGGTCTGACCAGTCAAATTACCGCCGTATATAACATGAATCGTGAGAAAAATCGGGTCGAGATTGACGATAATGGCTTTCCAGTTCGGCCTGCATTGCTCGGCAATTTGCGCGGCCGGAATTACGATATTGTCTATCTTGGCTATAATGCCGATGGCCGCATTGGACGGGTCAATCTAACCGCATCAATCTACGGCGCGTTTGGTACCGATAGTCAGAATTTCTTCACCGGGCAGAAATCCAAAATCCGCGCTGGCTTTGCTGCCGCTGAAGCGAGCTATGATCTTGACTGGACACGCTTCCGTCTGTCTGGCCTTTATGCAACAGGTGACCGCGACCCATTTGATAACAAAGAAACAGGCTTTGATGCGATTTTTGAAAATCCCATTTTTGCAGGGGCTGACACCAGTTACTGGATACGCCAGACTATTCCCTTCGCCGGCGGCGGCCGTGCGATCAGTATCAATGGCCGCAACGGCATATTAAATTCGCTGCGCTCGTCTAAAGAACAAGGTCAGTCGAATTTCAACAATCCTGGAACGATATTGCTTGGCGCTGGGGCTGATTTTGATCTGACTCCGACGATGCGTTTGTCAACAAACGCCAACTATCTGTGGTTCGAAAATACATCCAATCTGAAAGTGCTCCGTGCTGAGGGTAGTATTCCAAGAGAGATAGGTTGCGACCTGTCAGCAGCAGCGATATGGCGTCCCAAAGCTACGCAAAATATAGTTGCCCGGTTGTCGGCTGCAACGTTGTTACCCGGCAAAGGATTCAAAGATTTGTTTACTAACCGACCGCGCAACAAACAATATTACTCCGTGCTCGCCAACGTGATATTGACCTATTGATGCGCGCCGATTTTACCTTGAACCGCAACCGGATTTGGACAGTCATTTTGCTGCTGCTATGCTGCGTGTTTGCGGCGTCATTGGCTTATGCTGCGGACAAGGAGAAGCCAGTAGAGCGCATCTATCCAACCTTTCCGCCTGCACCGCGTACGCAAGAAGTTTCAGATGTACTGGCAAAGTC
>Ga0315899_10001123_pt1 | contig 31014 bp, 16 predicted proteins | sample LakEriMetagenome_2_FD_203518 | JGI IMG/M metagenome (GOLD analysis project Ga0315899, IMG submission 203518) | Freshwater fungal communities from buoy surface, Lake Erie, Ohio, United States - Buoy 4 MA112 | ecosystem: Environmental > Aquatic > Freshwater > Lake | place: USA: Lake Erie, Ohio...
GCAAGAGCGATTACGTCGTCGAACCTTTGCGATCATTTCCCACCCGGACGCTGGGAAAACCACGTTAACCGAAAAGCTACTTTTGTTTGGTGGATCAATCGAGATTGCCGGGGCTGTGCGTGGTCGGAAATCCCAGCGATCTGCCAAATCGGACTGGATGGAGTTAGAAAAGCAGCGGGGGATCTCCGTCAGCTCTACCGTGTTGACCTTTGAGTATCTCGGGAAACAAATCAATCTACTCGACACCCCTGGTCACCACGACTTTAGCGAAGACACTTATCGCACCCTCATGGCAGCTGATGCTGCAGTGATGGTGATCGACGCTGCCAAAGGGATCGAAACCCAGACCGAGAAGTTGTTCCGAGTTTGCGCCGCCCGAAAAATTCCGGTTATCACCTTTGTCAACAAGATAGACCGACCGGGCACGTCTCCTTTAGAAATACTGTCGGAGATTGAAAAAGAGTTCTCCATACAAGCGGTCCCCGTGAACTGGCCCGTCGGATGTTCCAAAGAGTTTTTGGGCATTGTCGATATTGCCAGCGATCAGCTTCATGTCTTCTTAGACAAAACCGGAGATCGACGTGGAAGCACTCAGCAGCTCAATTGGACCGAGCTTGCGAATGGCAAAGTTGATATCGATTCATTGCGAGCCGAATCGGAACAAGGTCGGGGCATCGATGTGTTCGATGAAAAAGTAATCGATATTGCCAAAGAAGAGTTAGAGCTTATCGAATTGGCAGGCCATGAGTACAGCCCCAGCATGTTCCTAGCCGGCCAGCAGACGCCCGTGTTCTTTGGGAGTGCGCTGACGAATTACGGAATGGAGCTATTCTTGAAAGGGTTCATTGAACGCTGTCCTCCGCCGGGGGTGGGCTCTGGCACTTTCGAACAAACAGAAACACCGAAGAATGAATTTTCCGGTTTCATTTTTAAGATCCAGGCTAATCTAGATCCCATGCACCGTGATCGAGTTGCTTTCGTGCGCATTGGAACCGGTCGATTTGAACGAGATATGGATGTCGTAGTGGAGAGAACAGGCAATCGCGTTCGGTTGCCGCGCGCTTTGAAAATTTTTGGTCGTGAACGTCAGACCATGGATGAGGCATATCCAGGAGACATTATTGGAGTTGTTTGCCCAGGAGAGCTTCGACTGGGAGATACGCTTTTCCAAGGGGAGCCCATTCGATACCCAGGGGTCCCTCAGTTTTCGCCTGAGGTATTTGCGAGCGTGACGTGTCCCGATACTTCTCGTCGCAAGCAATTCGATCGTGGGATACAGCAGTTGGTAGAGGAAGGAGCTATTCAGTTATTCTTTACTCGCGGCCGACAGAAGGACGCTATTTTGGCTGCGGTCGGTGAGTTGCAATTTGACGTTGTTCAGTTCCGATTGGAGTCGGAGTACAACGCACCGTCGCGAGTGCAGTGGTTACCGTACAAACACGCCCGATGGTATCGACCAAAAGCGGACGCGGATCTCGAGGGAGGAGAGGATCTCAAAACCCCTTACGGAGCCAAACTCGTGACGGATTCTTTTAATAGCCCTGCGATTTTGTTGCAGTCGGAGTGGGATTTAAAAACGCTAGAGAGAGAAAACCCCGGCGTGGCTTTTGAATCCATTCACGAATCCAGAACCTCGGTCGCAGATCTAACCGCCGAGCGATAAAAAGTAGCTAGAAATGAAACACTAAGCTCTCATAGCGATCAGATTCTCATACTTTTTAAGTTTATTGACGACGAACCTTCAAAGTTCTTGCAGAAGGTGGTTGGCATTCTTATAGTTAGCTCCCGATACATCTTGAAGAATCGGTTTCAACATTAAAAGGCTTTTACATGAGACGTCCAAAGGGCCCCAAGTCACTACGCAAATTATCTCTGGAAACTCTCGAGAGACGCCATTTACTTACCGGAGAGCTTGCTCAATTGAATTTCCAGTTCTTTGCTGTTAATTCTGATGGGTCAATTGGTGCGAATCTGGATCCGAACCCGAATGACTCTGTCGTGGAAGCTAATGTCGATGTAGGTGACAGATTCGTTGTTCGGACTTTAGTGAAAGATCTACGAGCTAGCTCAGGCAGTCAACAGAGGGGGCTTTTTAGTGTTTACACCAACTTTCAGTATAGAGACCTAGATGGCAGATCTGGGGAACGATTGAATCTTCAGTGGGGTGATTTTGCGCGATTGTTCGTTCCCAGCACCGCCAGCAGCGGCACGTTTAAACTCAAAATAGGAGGCGACGAAACGACTGTCGTATCGACGGAGAATGTTGGTAAACCCAACATATTCAAAGACACAATTCGATCTAAGCTAGAATCATTACCATCGGTGGGTATCGGCAATTTAAATGCAGCTTGGGAAGATAAAACAATAAACGGTGTCAGCGGAGTCGAATACACGCTCCGATTCCAAAGAGAGAAAAGTAGAGTCGAAATACCCGACCTTCAGGTTGTTAGCAACCAAGTTGTGGACAGCTCTAATCAGGCAGTAGAACTAATAGTCTCTAATAGCTCTGCGGCATCGATTTCTTCAGAAGGTGTTTGGAGAAATGCCTACAACGCAATACCTGTCCCCCAACAATCGAATCAATTCGTCAATGGAATCAATGGGACAATTGACGCATCAGAGCAAACCACCGGACGTTTTTGGCTTAGGGGGCTTGGTGGGTTTGTAAACAACTCGACTTGGTCGGCTATCGAAGCAACTGCTACCGTAGCAGTTCATGATTTACAATTCGTCGCGGGAGATCTCGGGTCTTTTCAACTCTCTCATCAGTACTACCCTTCCCCTGCGGATAGCGGTTTCGGAGTTGCACTCTTTGGAACGAATCTGTATTTGCAAGCGAACCAAGTCATTTGGCCGCAAGCAACCGTTCGGGTTGTTGAGCGATTGTCTGCCAAGCCTGACTCATTTAGCGTAATGGAGGATTCCGCAACGACCTTGCTTGATGTCATGGCTAACGATCGGTTATTGCCAGGGACCACAGCCACCATTGTCAGTGTCGCTGCACCGGCAAATGGAACAGTTGAAATTCGAAATGGCAACCGGATTGCTTTCACGCCAGGAGTTAATTTCTCAGGTCAGGTTTCTTTCGACTATACGATTCGCGATAACTTGGGGAATCAGTCGGTCGCAAGGGTTTCCGTAAACGTTCAGCCTATCAACGATGTTCCAACTCTCGATCCTATTGCCAACATTCGCACCACGTACAATGAAATTGGACGCGAAGTCCTTCTTAGAAACGCTACCGCAGGGCTCGGCGAAGCAAGCCAGAACTTTACGATCAATGCCACGAGCAATCGGCCCGACTTGATAAGAGATCTTGTAGTCGAGAAACAGGCTGAGGCAGGTCTTGCAAAGCTTAAATTTCAGACTGCAGGCGAAGCCGAAGGAACCGCGGTTATCACCGTGGAGGTGCGTGATAGCGAGGGATTAACAGTCCAAAGACTATTTACCGTCGACGTTATCGGAATTCATTCGGCTACCCCACTTCAGAACAGCTCGCAAATGCTGGATGTGGACACGGATGGCTTTGTTAGCGCTCTAGACGTCTTGAATGTGACAAATCGACTTAACTTTGCAGGAGATGCTTCAATACCAGCCTCCAGTTTCACACAACCTCCCCCGCCTTATCTTGACGTAAATGGTGACAATTACATTGATCCTTTAGATGCAATAAGCATTATCGACGCACTCAACGCATATGGATCGGGAGCGAGTCATCAGTTGGTCGCGGGGCCGAAGGCAGCCAAGGGCGAGCGGCTATTCGAGTTCAAATACCGAATAACTGACGACAACGGAGTTGATCTAGATCCAAATCCGACTGACGGAATCTCCGAAGGTCTTGTAGGGTTAGGGACATCTTTTTTCGTGCAGCTTTTGGTTCGTGATTTGCGTAGGGAGCCGGCGGGGCTATTCACCAGTTATTCGAACATGGTATACACCAATACAGATGGCTCGCCGACGTCAAGGATTGAACCAATCAGTATTTCCAGTGATGGTTCGGTAGTGGGAAGCCTGGCACAAGTGTTGGGTGGTTTGAAACAGGGAAAGCTAGTCGACAATCGGAGCAACGTTGCGGGGCAAAGGATTTTGGCTGGCGTCGGAGAAATGTCGAACCAAACGCTCAACTCTGGGTCGAGTCATTTTTACCCCGTCATGAAGACTCGTTTTATTGCAAAGGAAAACGGAGTCGTTGAGCTATCGCAGCAGCTCAGTACGTTTCTGATGGGAGTTCCCGGTTTTGTCGCATTTAATAGCACCGGTGACTTTCTTGGTCCGACCGAAGTGTTGCTACCAACGGCGAAGATTCATATTTCTGATGCCTTCGAAGCATTCGATGACGAGGCTCGTGGGTTAGAAGATGGAGTCTTTGTTATAGATGTTTTGGCGAACGATGTTGACGTTTCTCGAACCTCAAGCATCGTCACTCCACTCGTGCCACCAGTGATTGGTGGTGAGCTTAGACTGGTGAATGGCAAGCTCGAGTATCGACCGCCAGCAAACTTCTATGGAGCAACATCTTTCTCCTATACCATAAAGACGGGTGATGGCAGGGAGGACAGTGCGATCGTTAACCTCACCATTGAACCGGTGAACGATTTACCGACGATCACGGGTTTAACGAGTCTTGCGTTGCCCGAAGGCTTTGCTTTCACTACCGAGACTTTTTCGGCCTCTCCTGGCCCGCAAGAAGATCAGCCTATTCGGGTAACGGCAGTAAGCAACAATACTTTGATTGTACCCAATCCAACAGTGCAGAGACTCACTGATGGTACGTACCAAATGACGCTATCGCCGCCGGTCGGAGCGTCAGGAATGGTAACCATCCTTGTCACAGTAGAAGATGGAGGTTTGGATGGTCTCCTGGAAACCGCCAATGACAACCTATCTTCTCAAGCCTCCTTTGCGGTTATTGTATCTCAAAATCAGCGTGATTTCGGTGATGCACCTCTCAGCTCGCAGTCGGGCATGCTATCAAGTTATCCGACTTCCTTAGATCAAAACGGTCCGTTCCACATTGGCACCGCTTTGAGGCTTGGCGATCTGAGAGATGCTGAGACCGATGGCCAGCCTAACCCCTCAGCGAAGGGAGACGATAACACTTCCGCAGATGACGAAGACGGTGTATTGTTTCCTTTTACTCATCCAATCAACGATAAAGTAGCAACAATTTCATCGTACGTTGCCAATGTATCGCAGGACGGTTTCCTCGACGTTTGGATCGACTTCAATCGAGATGGGGACTGGAATGATGCAGGGGAAAACATATCAAAAAAGGTTCCTGTTCAAGCAGGCAGGAATATCATTCCGTTTGAAATCCCAACACTTCCTCTGACCGGGACGGTCGATGCCACCTTCGGACGTTTTCGCTTGAGTAGAACCGGTGATTTGGTATCAACGGGTTTCGGAGGCGAAGGAGAAGTGGAAGATCACAGTATGATAATGAATCGTAGCTTCTCACAAGAACTCGAAGCGTACGATCATATACTCGGACCGCATGAAATAAATGTTGTTAATGGATTCTTGACAATTACTTCGGGGGAAACGGTTGTTTTTCGCGCCCCAGCCGAGAACATCTCGATTTTTCGTCGAAAGAACATGAGTGGTGAAACCACCTTCGAGATGCGAAATCCAGGAAGCAATTTACCCGGACAACTTTCCTATTCTCAAGATACGGGCAGAATCGAATTGAAGTTGGCTCGTACGGTATTCGACCTAGGTGCCAATACTGAGTTCTTGGCAGGGCTAAACGCGATTCGGCTTGGGCAAACTCCAACCCCTACCTTACTTGGCTTGGAGTTAGAGGATATCCAGAATCTTAACAGCGAAAAAACACTCCGGATTGAAATGACAAAGGATGATTCGCTTCAGACGGAAAGTCCATGGAGACCATCCTCAGGCAGAATGGAAAACGGCAGGTGGGTTCAAGTGTTTATCGTTACCTCTTCACCAACCTCAAATGAGCCCCTAGCAACACTAGAGGTGGTATCTGAAGCAGCATGGCGCAACGAGACCCGTGTAACCGACGCAGATGGTGACGCATCAACCAGCCCACTGGATGTCCTTACATTGGTCAATTTCATCAATGCAAAAGTTTTCGGCGATGATGGACAGCTACCACCTCGGACCGCATCCTCGCTAAAAGAATTTCCGGATACTGACGGCGATCAGTTTCTAAGCGCACTCGACGTGCTCAACGTCATTAACTATCTCAACACCAGAGGTAATGGCCTGGGTGGCAGCGGCGAGGGAGAAGGCGCGTCGAGAACTGAGTTGACTGATTCCTCGACGCCATTAAGTCCAGGAGACATCGACCACTACATGTACTCCTATGCAGGTGATTTCGACCAAGATGCACGGACTACACGACGACGTCGATCGCTTTGATCGAATGGTTAAATCCTGAATCCCTATTCCCAATCGCTTTTTCAAAGAAAAGGGGTTGATTTCCGAAAAGTGGTACCTAGGGCGCGCCCAAAGCTAGTGCCACGATCAGCCTGCATCACAATGGGCCAGATCGAGTCATTTTCGAGGAATAGGAGTTGCTGTCTGTGTCGAACGTTTTGCTTCGAATTGATGATCTGAAATACGCTTATGATGATCGCGTGGCAGTCAAAGGTGTATCGTTTGACTTATATCCCGGTGAAGTTTTCGGGTTGCTAGGTCCGAACGGAGCCGGCAAAACGACCACCATCTCGTGCATTTCTGGACACCTAAAGCAATACACCGGGCAAATGACCCTCACGGGCAATCCCTACAGTCCTCACCAAAAAGGGGAGCACCGTCGATTGATGGGGCTCGTTCCTCAGGAGATCGCAATCTATGAAACATTGACCGCGGCAGAAAATCTTGCTTTGTTTGCAAAGCTATGCGGAGTTCCCGGCGATCAAATCAAAAGTACCGTTGATGGAATGCTCGCTTTTGCCGGTTTGACGGAACGAAAGAACGATCTAGTGAACAAATTTAGCGGCGGTATGAAACGTAGACTTAATTTGGTGTGCGGTATCGTACATTCCCCGCCCCTAGTGCTGATGGATGAACCCACGGTTGGGGTCGATCCTCAAAGCCGGAATCATCTCTTTGATTCGATCATTAAAATGAGAGAGCAAAACACAGCCATCCTTTATACAACCCACTACATGGAGGAGGCGGAGCGTCTTTGCGATCGAATCGCCATTATGAACGAGGGAGCAATCATAGCGATCGGCACCGCTCAAGAGTTGAAGCAGCTTGCCAATGCTCCCAATGGGACTTTGGAAAACGCTTTTCTTCAATTGACAGGTCGAAGCTTGAGGGACGAATCATGAAGCTAATCTCTGATGCATGGCTACTGGCTCGCAAGGATCTGCGAGTTTATCGACGAGATACTGCCGCATTGTGTTTAGGCTTTCTCGTGCCGATGGCATTGGTCACCGTATTTGGCTGGATCATGACTTTTGCCTTTGGCGGTTCGTCCGCTATGCCAGCGGTCGAACTATGGGTCGTCGATGAAGATCAATCCGAGGCGAGCAAGCGATTGGTTGATGCATTAAAGAAATCGGAATCGCTTAAAGTGCGTCCGCGACCGAACGCTCCGGATGCGACCAGAGAGAAAGTCAAACAGTTGATCGCGGACGGTGCGGCTCACCATGCGATTATCATCCCGAAGGATTATTCTAAAACGGATCACAAAACCGAGCCCATATCCGAACCATCAGAAACCATCGACGACAATTCCTTGGGGCAGTTGCTATTACTCCGCGATCCCGGCCGCTCCATGGAGGAGCAACTCATTCAAATTGCCCTTATGCAATCTGCGTTTGCTAGTGGCGACAATGACTTGTGGATGACCTCTTTACGCAAATTATTTCGCGAACAAGGCATGGGACCGCAGAGTCTTTCTGCTCTCGACTCTGCTATGGAACAAATGCAAGCGACCATAAGTCAATTCATAGAAAAAAATGAGGAACCAAACGATCCTAGCAAGCGAACCCAGTCTTCAGAACCAGAGACTCAAAGTGAATCTCCCGTCGACATGATGGCGTTTATGGGTGGATTCTTGTCTGTCGAAAAAGAGGATATACAACCGCCCGCTCGACCGAAGCAAGTCACTTATCAGAGAGCCCAAAGTGTTAGTGGTATGACGGTCATGATGCTTTTATTTGGCCTGTCAGGAGCTGGGGCCATTTTGTTAGCGGAGCGAGAAATGGGAACGCTCAAACGACTCTTCGGACTGCCCATCGCGAGAGAAAGCGTATTACTTGGCAAGCTAATGTTCGTCAGCATTGTCGGGCTTTCGCAGATGGTCGTATTGTTCGTTTTTGGTGAACTCATGTTTCGCGTAGGAATGTTTCGCGATCCGCTAACGCTGGCCGTTTTAGTGATAACTTGGGTGCTGGCAGCAAGCGGTTTTGGATTGCTTATCACAACGTTCTCACGATCTGCGAAGCAGGCTGATGGGGTTTCGACAATCTCCATCCTAACCATGGCTGCTTTGGGTGGCTGTTGGTTCCCATTGCAAACGCTGAACCTGCCTCTTCCCATGGAAATGATCTGCAAGTCTATGATGACCTATTGGGCCATGGATGGCTTGCAATCGATGTTGTGGAACGGTTTGTCGATCTTTCATTCCAAAGTGGCCTTGGCAGTCGGCATACAATGGATTTGGATCGTGAGCATGGGAACACTTTCCGTCATGTTCTTTAGAAAGAACTATTGTCGCGATGCTTGATCAGTACACGTAAACTTATAATGGTGCCATGAACATCGTTTGGTTCAAGAAAGACCTCAGAACGACGGATCATGCGCCTCTAGCCGAAGCAGTGAAGCTCGGCAATGTTGTTTGTTTATACGTTTTTGAGCCGGAGCAACTTGAGGCCGACGATTTCGCCCCTATACACCTAAAGTTCTTGCGCGAGTGCTTGGAATCTTTGGATGTAAACCTCCGGCGTTTGGGAAGCAAATTGCATGTGCTCTTAGGCGATCTACCTTTTTTGTTTCAAGATTTACATAAACGATTCGGGATTCAATCCCTCCATGCCCACGAAGAAACCGGAAATTGGCTGTCGTACCAAAGGGACAGGAAAGTCCGGCGTTGGTGTAAAGAAAATGGCATCCCATTTCGGGAGCAATCGAACAACGGTGTCGTTCGCCGACTTGCCAACCGCGATGTGTGGGCCTCGCAGTGGAACAGACATGTAAACCAACCCATTTTGGCCGCACCTGAGAAAATCCCAAGTGCGAATATAGACTTGGATCTAAACTCCAGCTGGCATGAATTAGATCAATGGCTCAGCTCCAATCCACGATGGGCCGTTAAGTCAACTTGGCCTGGACGAGCAACACAATCAGGTGGCTCTGCAAACGGTTGGGCTAGCCTAGATAGTTTTCTTCATCGCAGAGGAAGGAACTATCGAAGTGATATGTCGAGTCCTATTTTAGCAGAATCGGGTTGCAGTCGTATAAGCCCCTATTTGGCCTTTGGATGTTTATCCATTCGTGAGGTCTATCAACAATCCGAATCGAGAGCAAAGAATCTACGTAGTGATCAGACTCTCGATGCTAAGGATCGGGCCGATTGGGGGCGCTCGCTGAGCAGCTTCAAGTCGCGTCTCGCCTGGCATTGCCACTTTATTCAGAAACTGGAAGACGAACCTCAGATCGAGTTCCAAAATATCAATCGCGCCTATGACGGATTGAGAGAAAGCGAATTCAATGAATCGTACTTCGAGGCTTGGTGCAAAGGAGAGACGGGTTATCCGATGATCGACGCATGCATGCGGTCGCTTCATCAGACCGGCTGGATCAATTTTAGGATGAGAGCCATGTTAGCATCCTTTGCAGCGTATCATCTTTGGTTGCATTGGGAACGCCCGGCCAAGTTTCTGGCTACTCAGTTTCTGGACTATGAACCTGGTATTCATTACTCACAATTCCAGATGCAGTCCGGAGTGACGGGCATCAATACGATACGGATTTATTCACCGCAGAAACAATTGCTTGACCAAGATCCCGACGGAGTGTTTGTGAAGCGGTTCATTCCCGAGTTGACTGAGGTTCCCCTGAAGCATCTAGCGCAACCACACCTCATGACATCTATGGAGCAAATGCTGTTCTCATGTCGCATTGGAGCGGATTATCCTGCCCCCATTGTCGATCACAAGGCCGCTTACAACTCTGCCAAAGAGAGGATCCACAACCACAAAAACGCCCCGCATGTTCGTCAAGCTTCCGCCCAGGTTTATCGAAAACACGGCAGTCGTTCATCCACTAGAGAGCGAAGATGAGCCCCAAAAACGTTCCCGAACGACATAGAGCCCCGGACGCCCTCGTACGTTGAATTTATCAAGCGATGCAATCAACTTACGGTTTCTTTTAACGCTCTCGATACGGATTTGGTAGCCTACCGAGTATTCCTGGATAGATGGTATCCCCAATCTTTCCAACTAATCATTTTCCTCTTCTTGGGTGTTGCTATGAAGCGAGTCTTTTTGTTCTCCACCATGATTGTCACATCATTGGTATCTCTTTCCGTAAGCGCTGTCTCGCAGGATCGGCCGCAACCGCCACCCCGAATCAAATCGCTGGAGGTAAAGGAGGATCGCACGGTCGTTGCCAGGATCTATGCTCCCAATGCCAAAGAGGTTCGTTTCTCCTCAAGCGATCTGCCTAGTCCTCCGCAGATGGGAAGAGGAATTGAAATGAAGAAAGGGGATAACGGAGTCTGGGAGGGGTCCCCTGGCCCCGTGGAGCCAGGATCCTACCGATACAATTTTCAAGTCGACTCGCTGACCGTTTTAGATCCCAACAGCCCAGAGACGAGCGCGTCGAACTCGAACACCTGGAGCCTGTTTCATGTCCCAGGTTCCGCCTATTCCGATCTAAAGGATGTTCCTCATGGCGCTGTGGCAAAAGTGCAGTACCACTCCAAGAGCTTGAATCGTTTTCGAACCTCGCATGTTTACACACCTCCCGGTTACAACACCAGCAATGAGATCTATCCGGTATTGTATTTATTGCACGGAGCATCAGATAGCGATAATTCCTGGAGCACGATAGGTCGTGCCGGCTTGATTCTGGACAATTTGATTGCGGAGAATAAAGCGAAGCCGATGGTTGTGGTTATGCCAATGGGACACACCGGACCATTCTCGTGGGGTGGAGGAGGAGGCAGCAGCTTTCAAGATCAGATGAAGGAGTTTCAAACCGACTTTGAAAGCGATCTGAGACCATACATCGAGGCAAACTATCGACTGAAGAATGATACAGGAAATCGTGCGATTGCTGGATTGTCTATGGGCGGTGCACAAACGTTGAACATCGCCATGAAGAGCTTGGGTGACTACGGCTATGTTGGAGTCTTTAGCTCTGGAGTGTTTGGTATCTCAGGCCCGCAGGGGGACGGTGGCAAAGCGTGGATCGCTCAAAACGAGTCTGCTCTCAAAAACAAAGAGCTCAAGAGTGGACTCAAGCTGGTTTGGTTTGCAACGGGCAAAGAAGACTTTTTGCTTTCAACGACTCAAGGCACCGTTCAAATGCTAAAAGATCATGAGTTCGATGTGACTTATGAGGAAACCGATGGTGGTCACACCTGGATCAAGTGGCGAGAGCATTATTTGCCAACCTTTGCACAGAAGCTCTTCCAGTAACCGTGCGTGCAAGATAGCAACCCAAAAAGCGGCAGGGCAAGCCCCGACCAGATCGGATTCGTCGCTGCATCGCTGCATCGTAGGCCGTAACAAGGGCTCGGCGCAGTTACGGCATTTACTCTCCCTTCCAGGGCGAGGATCTGGTGAAAGGCACAGCAATGCATGAAGTCCTCGACAAGTCGACGTACGCCAAAGCCCCCTCCCCTCGTGATCGTCCCTCCACTCGCCCCTCCCAATTTCTTTGGGCAGGTGAATAGGAATGCAACTCAACATTATGGACTGGTGGTATACGAAACAAGAATTCGCATCGATCAGTGAGCTCGAAATTGGGTCATACAACAACCTGGTCACAGTCGGAGTTTTCGTGCGCTCGTGTGAGTAGCTTTGAGCTATCGATGGTCCAACTATCGCTGCCATCAGCCGAGGTGCGCTAGCACACGGTTGACGCGTCGTGCGTCAGCACGCGGTTTCAATGAAGTGAATTGCAACAAAAGAACCAATGCTCGCATTCGGTGCATCAATGCGCTCGACATCGATCTCTAACAGCTCGCCTGAGCACCGATCAGGACATTAGGAAATTCAAAACACCGTTGGAAATCCGGCATTAAAAAGATTGGCATTCTTTCGAACTTCACAATTCACAATTCAAACTTCTCCCGCCCGACCGCCTTGGGCGGGGACATTACTGACTGAGTCTATCTCTTATTCTGTGAACGGTTTTCCGCCACCATTCCGGCCTTGTGCCGGTGGGGCGATGACTGTGTGGCTACCAAATGCGCCCCCCCATCTCCTCCGTCTGGCCGCAGGCCAGACGGAGGAGATGGGGGACTGTAGGTTGCATCGTCGGTAGCTGCTCAGTCATGCTCCCACTGGGATAAACCACAGTGGTGAGCCCAAGATCGTATTCGGTGCAACAAAGTGCTCGATAATGGTATCTAACAGCTCGCTTGAGCAACGATCAGGACAATAGGAAATCCAAAACACCGTTGGAAATCCTATAGGAAAAAGATTGAGAAAACGGCAAATCAGCCCAAAGAGACCAACCGGCTACCCGTCCGCCTTGGGCGGGGGCATTACCGACTGGTCTTATCTCTTATTCTGTGGACGCTCCGTCTTTGAAGTTCATCGTCCAGAAGGGTCTTAATCTTCGGAACAATGGAATTGTGACGATACACGTCCCATACCCAAAGTCTATCCCGCTTAAAAAACACACGATAATTTACTTCTTCGTTAAACACTCTACTCTCGATGTACAAACAATCGAAAAGCATTTCTTTTGAAAACGTATTATCCTTAACACACTGTCCAACAAAATCCGAGTCTTTAACCGTCTGCTCAAGAATTGCAAAATCCTGCGCTGAAGAAGTTCCATTTTTCACTACAACCCAAACCGTTCGTGGTGCAATGACGAATACAATCAAAAAGCAGAAAGAAAGATAGGTCAGAATAGACACTAGCTTCATGTTCATTCTACAGGCCCCCAGGGTAGATTCTTCCCATTAGGCGTTACCCTAGGAAGAAGAGTATGAAATTTTTTTAATGTGCAAGGCCCATTATCTGATATATAAAACCCAACTGCCAAATCCCTGTAGAAATCAGCACCTAAGCCATGTTGCCCGGGAATATAGCTTTTCTGTCTTCGCTGTATGCTTCCGGCGGTGAGGTCGTGGCCGACATTAAAGTCAGCATCAAGTAAATCTGTATTTCGGACAAAAACAGATTCTGAGTGAGCCGAAACGTCTGCACAGATCATCAAGCTGAAGTAATCATCAAGAACTTCCACCTGGATGCCACCGGTTATTGTGATCTTCCCACCGTTGAGTGTTAATTCAACGACAATACCGATTTTCGAAATCATATGAACATAAAATGTTGCACATTCGATTTTATTGTCCGGACAGCAACACTCCGGTTTTGCACCAACAAAAAAGGTTGAGGTACTACTACGCGACTCTTCGGATTGGAAATTTCCTCCAAAACGAGACCACCCCATTTGAGTGGGTTTGGTCGTGTCACTGACGAGAGGGGAATCGAAACGACATCCGTCGTTTGAAACGCCGTTCAGCCATGCAGATGCTTTTATAGTAGTATTTGCAAAGGGATCGGAGGGGAATGTATAGGCCATTTTTCCAACGAACAACTCTCCCCTGGCCGATATTAATCCTGTGGGATCGAGCCGTACGTGAGGCTTGTGCTCGACATAGGAATACTGTCCTTGCCGATTGCCTTTAAACCCGATCGGATCCCTTCCCAAGAACCTACCCGCCAGCGGGCTCATCCATCTAGCACGGAAGTGATGGAGTCCTAAAGTCTCATCCCATTCTCTTCCGGTATACGTGAAGCGATTGGCGATTTGAGATTGCTGATTGCCGATTGGAGAACCGGAAACATTACAGATCGTAGGTTGACCGTAGGCCGTGTAAGCGTAGCGCTCTGCGACTGCGCCGGTCGACGTGGTCATAGCGGTGATGGAGTACTGTTGGTTGCGATGGTAGCCGAATGCAACTTCGGTGACGGTCGTGGTTTCTAAAGTAGGTAACGCGGTCGATGTGAAAGAGCTGGTGAGCGATTCGATAGAATCGCACAAGGCATCGAGTAGCGGCGATGCAGGAAATGGGCTTGCGGGTGTGGTGATGGGGTGAACGTTCATGTCGTAAATTGTAAACGAGTCAAGGAGCGGATCGCTAGCTAGTTTTTGGGATATCGTGTGTCCGTCTTGGTAGTGGACGAGGCTACGAGGCCCGTCTCAGTAGTGGACGAGGCTACGAGGCCCGTCTTAGCAGTGGACGAGGCTACGAGGCCCGTCTTAGCAGTGGACGAAGCTACGAGGCCCGTCTTGGTAGTGGACGAAGCTACGAGGCCCGTCTTAGTAGTAGACGAGGCTAACGAGGCCCGTCTTAGTAGTGGACGAGGCAACGAGGCCCGACTGCCTGGCACGAACATGGCACGAATCTTTTCAGCAATGCCACAGGCGGTCTCCCGTGCAAATGGCCTCCTAGCGTCGTCCACTACAAGAGCCCTCCACTCGACCCGCCTGAATTCTTCGGGAGGGTGAAAAAAGCTAAGAGAAATCAACTATCCCGACTCAGGTTTAAACCGACAATTCAATTCCGTCCCGGTGTGTCATGCCGTAACTGCGTCTCTTACGAGACTTGTTACGGCCTACAAGTGTTACAAGAACTGGCCACAGATCAGACGTGTTGCTCAAATCCGATTTCTTTCAATTCAATTCTAGCCTTTTCAGCAAAGTCGCTTTCTGATTTGGCAACGCGTTGCAACCAAAGTATCGCACTTCGTATTGATCGCCTACTTCCTTTTCCGTCGATGTAATCGATCGCCAGATAGTAAGCGGACTCCATATCGCCCGATCTCGCGGAAAGATAGTAGTAGCGACGCGCTTCTTTTGTATCTTTTGCGCAGCCAATTCCCCAAGCCCTGGTTCGAGCAACTTCAGCGTACGCTTTCTTCTCGCCTGCTTTGACTGCGGCTAGCCAATACGAGGCAGCGAGTTCCAAGTCTTTCTTAGTTCCGCGATCAGTTTCATATAAATAAGCAAGCTTGCAGAACCCATCCTTACAACCGAATAGCTCAGATCGCTTCAGAAACTCGAAAGCCTTTTTAAAGTTCTTTCTGACATGTCGGCCATGATAGTACCAATTGCCAATTGCATAGAGGGACGGCCCATGATTGTTCTCACAGTTACGAAGCAAGATTGGATAAGCCTCGGCGAACTTGTCTTCCAAGGCGAGCGAATATGCCTTCTTGAATGCGGCTTCGGTAGTTTCATGCTTTTTATTCATGAGCAAAATTACAATTTCGTAAGTTATGCTAGGTCATCCGTAAAGCATTTCGCTTCCGATTTGTTCGTGAACAATGGGATCATCGATTTTGTCAAACCGCAAATAACGACGCAAGACGTACGCTGCTTCGCTTTGATAGAATCGGCAAGAAGACACGGGCAACAATATGTTGTCGCATCGTCATCTTCTTGCCCCCATCTTCTTGCCTGCAGATCGAGTTGTGCTCAATTCCATCGAATCAAGTTCTTTGTGTCCAAAAGGGCTGACGCTACGACTCGCCCGCTCTCTTTGGGACAACCAGAAATGCAAGAATCAAAGCGAATACCAAACATAGGCAGGCCAGCGCGAAAGGTGCCCCCTGCCAGAAATCACTTCGTTCGGGAGCTCGAGACCACCTGAATACCATGGCATACAAACCGGGACCAATCAATCCAGCTAAACCCATGATAGAGCTATTCGCTCCGGACAATCGCCCTTGTTCCAATGGCCCGATCTTGGACGACATAACTCCATTAATTGACGATTGAAAGAACCCCATCAACGCAAAGAAAATGGTCGAGTAGAAAAACGTAGACCCATCTCGGGCTGCAGCGTATGCGGCGAAGCCCAGTATCCCTCCCGTCAATCCAACAAAGACCAAAATCCGCTCTCCAAAAGATTTCACGGCAGGTCTAACTAATCCTCCTTGGACGATCATGTTCAGAATGCCAACGGTTCCGAGTGCTAGTCCAACTTGGTAAGGCTTCCAACCGAAATAAGTATCTGTATAGATGACAAAGATGTTTTGAAATGCTAAGTGGGCGAGCTGATAGCTGAGCAAGATACAAGCCATCGGCAGAAGACCTTTTGCAGACAGCAAAAGACGCAAGGAACCGAGCGGGTTTGCACGTGCCCAAGAAAACGGACTGCGCTTTTCTTTTGGTAATGACTCCGGCAAAACAAAGTAGCCATAGAACCAATTCGCGATGGTTAGCGCCGCGGATACCCAAAACGGTAATCGCAAACTTATCTCGCCGAGCAACCCGCCAACAATCGGGCCTAGAACAAACCCAACACCAAAAGCGGCTCCGAAAAGCCCGAAGGCGGCAGTACGTTTTTCTACTGGCGTAACGTCAGCTAGATAGGCTTGTGCCGTGGAAAAGCTTGCCGCGGTAATACCGGTTATCACCCGACCAACCAGAAGCCACCACAAGTTCGGTGCAATGGCTAGTAATATAAAATCCAGGCCCAGCCCAAATGCGGACACGAGCAAAACGGGGCGACGCCCGAATTTGTCAGAAAGCGCACCAATGATGGGCGAGCAGAAGAACTGCATCAACGCCCAGAGCGTGCCAAACAGTCCGATATAGAAAGATGCGACTCGATCGTCCCCTCCGACCAACTCCTTGATGAGCTTTTGAAGTACCGGGATTATGAGACCTAGTGAAAGAACATCCAAAATCACCGTTATCAGAATAAATGCAATCGCGGCACGCCTCGGTCCCTTGGGCGAAGGGTAGGGGTTGGATTGTTCAGTATCGGACTGCATGGAATCGGCCTGCTGACAAGCGTTGAAATGATCGTTGTGGGCATCGGGGACGACGAGGGAGTCAGGTTCGTTTCGTCACCTCGAGTATGGCGAACCGCTGACATAATATCGCCAAACCACGATAGCTTCGACGGCTCTTTCGAAGTGTGAACCAGGAAAGCGCATGACATGGATGACATGTAAACATGGAAAAGCCTGACGGTTTACCACGAACAGAATCAGCCACGCTAATAGAAAACACCGATTTTCTATCCCATTGGATATAAAAATGAAGAATCCTGATTTGGATTGGGTACTACTCTCGTTCTCGGGACACTATACTAGATGCACCTCGCAACGAGTCGATGACCGACTCGTTCATCCTCCCACCGTTTTTGTTTCGCCCGCCTGATATTGAATGCTTTACCGTCTTTGACCCCACCTTGACCATCAAAGAGCGAGCATGTCAAAAATTAGTTGTTTCTTAATGAATCATTTTTCTAACTGAGTATTTTCCTATTTACGGAGAACTATCGCGATGCGATGTCTTGGAAATCCGCTTGGACGACGTGGCTTTCTTACCGTTGGAGCTCTCGGCGGGCTCGGGCTCTCGATGGGCGATCTTTTCCGATTGCGAGCACGAGCAGACCAAAAGCACTACGACTTTATCGAGGCCAAAGCAGAGAGCGTAATTCACGTCTTTCTTCCAGGCGGGATTGCTCACCAAGAAACATTTGACCCAAAGCCCTACAGCCCGTTGGAGTACCGTGGCGAATTGGGGACTGTCAAAACGAAAACGGGAGATGTCTTTAGCGAAACGGTTCCTCGCTTGGCAGCCCTCTCGGACAAGCTGACTGTTATCCGATCGGTTACTCACGGCGAGGCGGCGCACGAACGTGGCACTCACAACATGTTCACTGGGTACAAGCCGTCTCCAGCACTTATCTTCCCGAGCTTTGGGTCTGTCATCAGTCATGAGTATGGCCCTCGAAACAATCTGCCTCCTTACGTTGCCGTCCCTAGCGCGGCTAACGAATATGCGGGCACTGGTTATCTGAGTTCGTCGTTTGGACCGTTCGCATTGGGCGCGGACCCTGCTAACAACGGTTTCCGCGTTCAAGACTTGAACCTGCCATCCGGAGTCGATATGGCCAGGTTTGAGCGTCGTCGTTCCGCTTTGGAAGCGGTCAATGCTCACTTCCAGTCCAAGCAAAATGCCGATGCCATCAATGCGATGGATACCTTCTATCAACGCGCTTATTCATTAATCAGCAGCGAGAAAGCTCGCGAAGCCTTTAATATTGACGCAGAAGATGCAGCATTACGCGATCGATACGGTCGAAACACCGCTGGTCAGCGTCTGCTCATGGCACGCCGATTAGTCGAAGCTGGTGTGCGTTTTGTTTCCGTTACCTACGGTGGCTGGGACATGCACACGCAAATCTCGGCTGGAATGCGTCGCGATATGCCAGCCTTGGACCAAGGGCTATCGACATTGATCGAGGATCTTGAATCTCGTGGACTACTCTCCAAAACTTTGATTTTGGTCAGTAGCGAATTCGGTCGAACACCCAAGATCAACAATGAAGCGGGTCGTGATCACTGGCCAAAGGTATTCTCGGTCATGATGGCTGGAGGTGGTATCAAAGGCGGATTGGTCTACGGCTCATCGGATGCCACAGCGACCGAACCTGAGTTTGATCCCGTAACTCCAGAAGATCTCGCAACCACGATGTATCACCTATTGGGTATCGTGGCTGACAAAGAACTCATGGCTCCCGGCGATCGTCCAATCGAAATCTGCGATGGTGGCAATCTAATCAAGGGAATCCTTGCCTAAAGATTTTGCCTTGAAAGATTAAGATTAATCTCAGGCGATCCAGTGAAACAGGAACTTGTGAACAATGGTTACGGTAATGAACAACTTGCTTAAGTGTGGCTTTAGTTTTGCGATTACGGCGATGCTTGCCTCATGGAGCTTTGCTGGTAGCCCAGAGGTAAACAATTTGTCTATCTCCGGATTGCAGCGAGGTACTTCGGGCGAAGTAGTCATTGCGGGGGCGCGCATCGGAGACGCCAATTCGTTGGTGTTTTTCACTCCCGGCATCACGGCCCGCGACATTACCAAGATCGATGCAAATCAGATTAAGGCTACGATTGATGTCTCAGCCGATGTCAAACCAGATTTGCATCCGTTCCGAGTGGTCACAGACACCGGGATCAGCAACGTTCGACTCTTCGGTGTTTCTGACATGCCGGTAGTCGCCGAAGTCGAACCCAATAGCGAATTCGCCACCCCACAAGCCATCCCTGTCAACAGTACAGTGCAAGGAGTTGTTCGAGGTGAGGATGTTGATTACTTCGTCGTAGAGCTCAAAAAAGGACAAACGATGCAAGTCGAGCTAGAAGGGCTCCGGCATTCGTACTTGTATAACTTCTTCGATCCCTATATTGCCATCTACGATGACAAACGTTTCGAAATTGCTGCCAGCGACGATTCTGTGTTCCTGCAGCAAGATTGCTTGGCCGCAATCACGGCACCTGAAGATGGTAAGTACATCATCGAAGTGAGAGAAAGTAGCTTCGGTGGCAACGATGCATGCAAGTACCAGCTCCATGTCGGAAGCTTTCGACGTCCTATCGCGATTCTTCCCGCTGGCGGCCCTCCAGGGCAACCTCTTACCGCTAAGTGTGTTGACATACAAGGGAACGAGTGGGAAGAAACATTTACGGTTTCTGATCAACCTCAAGAGGCGTTTCCAGTATGGTCGCAAATCGATGGGTTGCGATCTCCCTCGCCCAATTGGATTCGGGTCAATGCGCTCACTAACATTGTCGAACAAGAGCCCAACGAAGATCACAATAAAATAGAGGTTGTTAATACGATCCCTGCAGCTTTTAACGGTGTGCTTCAGTCCAAAGGGGACAGAGACTTCTTTGTCTTTGAAGCCAAGAAAGACCAGCAAATCGAGGTTCGGGTGCATGCACGATCCCCCATTCGCTCGCAAGTTGACCCGGTTCTTCAAATTTGGAAGGTTGGTGGAGGCGCGTTGGCAGGCAATGACGACAGCGGGGGGCCTGACAGCTACTTGTCGTACAAGATTCCGGAAGATGGCAAATATGCCATCTGCGTTTACGACCATTTGGGCAGTCATGGCAAGCACTTTGTCTATCGCGCTGAAGTGAACCTTCCAACGCCAGGTGTCGTCCCCTCCATCGTGGAGCAAGAGCGATATGTTTCGCAAGTGGTAAACGTGCCGAGGGGATCTCGGATGGCTGTCGAAGTTAACGTCGCTCGCCAAAACCTTGGTGGCAATGCCTTGATTGAAGCGATTGGACTTCCTCCCGGAATGACCCACGCAGAAACGATTTGTTCTGCAGATCAAGCCAAGGTTACCATGTTATTCCGAGGCGAAGAGGGGGCGACCAACGCCGGCAAGCTAGTGGACTTTACCGCCACCATAGCCCCATCCGCTGAGCAGAAGTTTGTTGGACGATTGGCCCAACGCACGCAACTGGTGAGAGGTCAAAACAACGTTGACGTTTGGGGAATGACCAAGGACCAGCTTGCAGTAGCACTCATCAATCCAGCACCTTTCGATATCGAAGTGGTTCAACCTCAAGTTCCGCTGGTTCGAGATGGTTCGTTGGCACTGCAAGTCAACATCAAAAGAAAGGAAGGGTTCGACAAGCCCGTTACGGTATCGATGCTCGGGCCTCCTCCTGGAATTGGTGCTGCAACTTTTGCCATTCCGGGTGATCAATCCTCAGGCTTGATGCAACTCACCGCCAACGGTGGTGCCCCCATTCGCGAATGGCCGCTCGTTTTGATGGCCACCACGGATATCGGATATGGGCCTATTCAAGTCGCGAGCGAGTTCTTCAAGCTAGATATAAAAGAGCAGCTCTTTACATTTGAATTTGCAAAGACGATGGCCGAACAAGGTAAGCCGGTTGACGTTATTGTTGGAGTGAAACTCAAGCGTCCTGTGGAAGGCCAAATCGAGCTAGAGATCTTGGGAGTTCCTCCCGGAACGACTGCAGCGAATGCGAAACAAGCGGTCCCTGCCGATGCGGAACGAATGGCCTTTAAAGTTGAGGTTCCAGCTGAGACACGTGCCGGTAACTACAAAACAATTGTGTTCCGAGGGACTGTTACAAGTCCTCAAGGAGTCATCACTCAAGTCAACGGTAACGCAGAAATGCAAGTGGACGTTCCTATCGTCGCAGTTACCCCAACGCCTGCTGCATCCCCTGCAGCCGCAGCACCTCCGCCTACCCCAACTACCAAGCCGCTTACACGACTCGAACAACTTAAGCAGCAACGAGGAAAATAGAGAAATGAAATCTTTCACCTTTGCTTGTTGGATTTGCGCTAGCTTGATCGGAGTAGGTAGCTTTGCTCAGCAGCCTGCAGAACCCGCTAGCGTACCTAGCACGCCACAACCCACCGCTGGTGCAACATCCGAATGGGCATCCGTCGCGGTTTATCCATCTAAAATCAAACTGTCAGCCAAGACCGATACGCAGCACATCATCGCCGTCGCTACTCGCAAAGATGGCGTCACAATGGATGTCACCGATCAAGTTGCTTGGGCCCTCGACGCAGATACGTTTGTCGATTGGAAAGATTTTGTGGTGTCGCCAAAGGCAGATGGAGCGAGCAAGCTGACCGCTTCGTGGAATGGCATGACGTCCACATGTGAAATCACGACCGTCAATTCACAAGTCGTCAATCCGATTCACTTTGAAAAGGATGTGATGCCCATCTTGACCAAGGCGGGTTGCAACACGGGATCGTGCCACGGTGCAGCGCGTGGTAAAGACGGATTTCGTCTAAGCCTTTTTGGTTACGATCCAGTTGGTGACTATCAGCGGATCACACGTGAGATCGGCATTCGACGTATCAATCTAGCTGTGCCTGAGCAAAGTCTTATGTTGCTCAAGGCAATCGGTGCAGTACAGCATTCCGGTGGAAAAAAGATTGAGCCAGGTAGCAAACACTACAATACTATTCTTGCATGGCTGAAGAACGGTGCCTTGCCTGATGCTGCAAGAGCTCCTGTAGTTACATCCGTGGATGTATTTCCATCTCAAGCAGTGCTTGAGGGAGCTGACAAGAAGCAACGCATAGTTGCAGTTGCCAAATATGCGGATGGCACAGAACGGGACGTTTGGGATCTAGCGACTTTTACAACAAATAACGAACGAACCGGTGCCGTGGCCGTTGATGGCCTAGTCACGAGCGGCGTTCGCGGCGAGGCATATGTGTTCGCACGATTCGATACACATACCGTAGGAAGCCAAATCCTGGCTCTGCCTGAAGGAATTAGCTACAAAGCGCCGGAAGCAGCCGGCAACTACATCGATGCGCTGGTCAAGGCTAAGCTTCAAAAATTGCGTCTGCCTGAAAGCGGCATTTGCACCGATGAAGAGTTTGTTCGACGAACAACGATCGATATCGTTGGGTTGCTACCTACTGAGGAAGAGACCAAGCAGTTTGTAACCAGCACCGAGCCAGACAAACGAGCGAAGTGGATCGATTCGCTTTTGGAACGAAAAGAGTTCAGCGAGATTTGGGCCATGAAGTGGTCCAATCTTCTGATGATCAAGAGCAATAATCAAGTTAGCTACAAAGCGGCTTACCTCTACTACAACTGGCTTACCAATAAGATCGCGTCTAATGCTCCTATTGATCAAGTCGTAAGAGAACTGATCAGTGCGACGGGTGGTACGTTTGAAAGCCCCGCGACCAATTTTTACCAAGTAGAATTGGATCGCCTCAAGCTATCGGAAAATGTGGCTCAAGTTTTCATGGGAATTCGAACCCAGTGTGCCCAATGTCACAACCATCCATTCGATCGTTGGACCATGGATGATTACTATGGATTCGCGGCATTCTTTGCTCAAATCGGTCGTAAACAAGGCGAAGACTATCGCCAATTGGTTGTGTTTAATGCAGGTGGTGGCGAAACCAACCATCCTGTTGGTGGCGCAGTCGTGAAGCCGAAGTTTCTTGGCGGTGTCGTGCCTGATACTGCGGGTAAGGATCGACGTGAGATTCTGGCCAATTGGATTACCAGCCAAGACAATCCGTTCTTTGCCAAGAGTGTAGCCAACAGAGTTTGGGCACACTTTACGGGAGTTGGGATCGTTAACCCCGTAGACGATTTCCGAGCCAGCAACCCACCGAGCAATCCAGAATTACTCGATGAGCTAGCCAAACGATTAGTGGAGTACAAGTACGACACCAAGCAAATCGTTAGAGATATTTGCAACTCTCAAACCTATCAGCGTTCGTGTACACCCGTTCCAGGCAACGAGGACGACACAAGAAATTACTCGCATGCTTCGGTTCGCCGAGTCCCTGCAGAGAACTTGCTCGACTGCATTTCCCAAGCGACCAATACCAAGGATAAATTCCAAGGTCTTCCGATAGGGGCGAGAGCAGTGCAGATTGCTGACGGCTCAACAAGTAACTATTTCTTGACATCGTTTGGCCGAAGCCAAAGAACAACCGTTTGCGAAGACGAAGCGACCACGGACCCGTCGTTGTCGCAAGCATTGCACCTAATCAATGGTGACGCAACCGGCGGCAAGATCATGAATGGTGGACTGCTCAAGATGTGGAAAGATCAAGGACTCAGTCATCAACAGATCATTGAGAAAATCTACATGCGATGTATTTCTCGTGCACCCACCGAAGCAGAAAGCGGCACGCTTCTTAAGATGATTACTGAAGCGCCGAATGAAGAGCAAGGATTGCAGGACGTTTTCTGGGCTGTCTTAAACAGCCGCGAGTTCATCTTCAATCACTAGACGACTTTTGGAACTTAAACAAATGTTAATCAAAAGACTATCCATCCTCTGTCTTTTGGGTCTGCCCGCGATCGCCGCAGCTGACCAGCCAGCCAAAGTGACGTTTGACGATCACATCAAGCCAATTTTTCGTGAGCATTGCACGTCGTGTCACAATGTTAACGAAAAGAAAAGTGGCTTGGCTCTAGATACATATCAAGCAACACGCGCAGGGGGTAGCTCCGGCGAGGTTGTTTACGAAGGTGATTTAGATGCATCGCGATTGTACGCGCTCACTGCTCACTTAGAGCAGCCGTACATGCCACCTAATCAAGACATGATTCCGAAAGCCAAAGTGGACTTGATCAAAACATGGATCGAGCAGGGCATGCCGGAAAACAGTGGCTCCGAGATTAAAAAGCCCAAAGCCAGTTCTATGGCCTTGGCGGTTGTAGTAGGACGCCCTGAAGGCGCACCTCCTATGCCAAAGACAATGTTAAAGCAAACTCCCTTTGCAACAGACAGAGCAGCGACGACATCGGCTGTTGCTGCCAGCCCATGGTCTCCCTTGGTCGCTGTGGCTGGGCAAATGCAAGTTTCTCTTTATCACACCGAGACCGGCGAGCTGTTAGGCATCATCCCATTTCCAGAGGGAGAGGTGTATTCGATCACCTTTTCTAGAGACGGTAGATTGATCCTGCTTGGTGGTGGACGGCACAGTCATTCGGGTTTGGCGGCACTTTACGAAATCGAAACAGGTAATCGCATCGCCAAAGTTGGTGACGAACTGGACGTCGTGTTAGGCGCAGACATAAGCGATGACAACACATTGATCGCGATTGTTGGGCCGCAAAAAATGGTTCGCGTTTATGAAACGCTTACCGGTGCACTGAAGTTCGAGCAAAAGAAACACACCGATTGGATTTACACGGCAAGATTTAGTCCGGATGGATTGCTATTGGCCACAGGGGACCGCAGTTCAGGATTGGTTGTTTGGGAGACCCAAACAGGCCGATTGTATATGGATCTTCAGGGACATAAGGGAGAGATTCGCTCGATCACTTGGCGTCCTGACTCCGCTGCGCTGGTAAGCAGTTCAACCGACGGCACGTTGAAAATGTGGGACATGAACAGCGGAACCGTGATTAAGTCTTGGGATGCCCATCCAGGTGGAGCTTTGGCCGTCGCTACATGCAACGACGGCACCATCGCATCGACAGGACGAGACAACAAAGTCAAGGTCTGGGATGCAGGTGGCAATCTCGCTGGAGAGATGCCTGCTTTGGTCGAAGCGGGTCATCAAGTCGCCATATCCGTTGATAGCAAACAAGTTATCGCTGGGGATTGGGCGGGCAATGTTCGACTTTGGCAACGCGCCAATCCTGCTGATGAAAAAGCATTGCGTGCAAATCCGGCTCCGTTGGAACAGACGCTTGCAAAACTAACTGCAGAGCAACAGCGGGTTGATCAACTGGTGAAAGCTCTCGATCAGCGTTACCAAGCCGAATCGTCACAACAATCCGCATTGCAGCAGCAGCTTCAAACGCTTCAGGCCGAAGTGACTCAACTGGCTACTCAAATCCAAACAGCGACCGCACAGCAGAACGAACTAAAACCAGTCGTCGAACAACTCGATGCACAGTACAAAGCAAAACAAGCGGAGCTTGCTCCTCTTAAGGCGACGTTTGATTCGAAGAGTTCGATGTTGGATTTAGCCAATCGCAACCTTAAGGACTACGAGACACAATTGCAGGCCTTGATTGCGAAATTGCAAGCAGAGGGAGAAACTCCAGAGGCAGTTCAGTCCAAGTCTGCTGACGCTAAAAATCAGTGTGAGATCCAGAAAGTCGCCATGGCTCAGATTTCCGCCGAGATAGAGCCGCTCAAGCAGAGCGTTGCTAAGCTCGAGCAAGAATCGGTCACTATAAAAGCAGAGCTCGATCCCAAGCAACAAAAGCTGACCGAGTTAGTTGCGAATTTAACACAGTGGATTGCGCAGCATACCGAGAAAGTGAAGCTGGTTGAACCGGCAACTGTTGCATTGAAAGCAGCAGTAGACAAAGCCAATGCGACCAAAGTAGAACTCGATTCAGCACAAGCACAACTCGTTGCCCTTCAATCCCAAGTGCAAAAGGTGCAGGCGGACTTGGTCGCTTTCCAAAATCGTTTACAGGAATTGGCTGTCCAGCGTGACACGCTTGGCAAGTCGATGGAGAGTTTAACCGGTCAACTCGCACCGGTTGAGACTGATATCACGGCCAAAATGTCCGAGTCGGAACAGGTCACGAAGGGGATGGCAGAACTAGAGCAGAAGCTGGCCGAATTGCAAAAGCAGATCGCGGATCAAAAAGCGAAGAAAGATGCCATTGCGGCTGCTCTCGCCGGTCAGCAAGCTGAGGCTGCGAAGCTGAAAGAGCAGCAACAAAAGGTAGAACTTGACGCCGCCTCTCTCCAGTTGCAGATGGATCTCTTTAATCAGTCGTTCAAAAAGTAACCCCTAGCCTCACCCCACACTCGTAGTGGCCGAGGCAACGAGGCCCTGCACTCGTAGTGGCCGAGGCAACGAGGCCCCGCACTCGTAGTGGACGAGGCAACGAGGCCCCGCACTCGTAGTGGACGAGGCTACGAGGCCCTGCACTCGTAGTGGCCGAGGCTACGAGGCCCCGCACTCGTAGTGGACGAGGCAACGAGGCCCCGCACTTGGTAGTGGCCGAGGCTACGAGGCCATCCTCCCTCCCACGAACACAACCAAATCCCCCATCCCAGCCGATTGCCGTTCCGTGCTGGTTAAAAGAATGATCCGTGCAAGAAGCAATTCCTAGTCTATAATGGGCCTTCACAGGCGATCCTGGCAGACGATTCTTTTACTGCCGTCGACCAGAACACCCGATTATTCCGGCTCAAAGGATTACGGCATGGCTGTCAAAATTCAGATTCCAGAGACCCTCACAGAGCAAGTCCGCAATTACCGGAAAAGCGTTCGAACGACGAAAATCGCTGAAGCTGTTAGCGTTGCTGCGTGTGCATTGCTTACCGGATTTGCAATCGTATTCATTGTGGATCGATTTGTTGATGCTGGTTTGTTTATTCGAACTCTGACATTTCTTTTAGCGATAGCCGGACTAATCGGAATTCCGCTTGCTTATTATCGATGGGTTCAAAAGCTTCAATCGCTTGAGTCCGTCGCGAGATTGTTATCCAAACGTATGCCGAGGGTCGGGGATTCGCTTCTGGGTGCACTAGAACTCGCGCACGATGCCAAGGAACAGAATCGTTCTCCAGCGTTATGCCAGGCTGCGTTGGATCAAGTTGCAACGGAAACCTCGAAGAAGAATCTGCTTGACGCCCTGCCAGCTTCGCACCATAAACGTTGGAGTACGGGAGTAGCGATATTGGGAGTTGCGGCGATCGCGGTAACCGTATTGTTTCCAGCCGCATCGCTAAATGCTTGGGGCAGATTATGTATGCCATGGGCTTCTATTCAGCGTTATACCTTTACAGCACTTGATGATTATCCAACTCGAATGGTCGTGCCTCACGGCGAGGTATTCCCGGTCGACTTGAAACTCGCGTCGGACTCTAAGTGGAAGCCTTCGTCAGCAAAGCTTCAAGTTGGGGAATCAAATTCGTTAAACTCCGACTTGTCCAATGGTGGCTACACCTTTGAGATCCCTCCACAGCTCAAGCCTGTTGATTTATCAGTGTTGGTGGGAGACGCGTACCCCACGATTGCCATACAACCGTCCCCTCGCCCAGAGCTTGAAAAGCTTCACGCAACGATTCGTCTGCCAGACTATCTCAGCATTGCAGAACCAACGATCAAAGAGATACGTGGAGGTGCCTTGGTAACAGTGCAGGGTGCTCGGTTAGAGTTGGAATCCAAAACAACCAAACCTATCGTCAGTGCCAGCGCGAACGGAAAGAGTCTTAGAGTATCTGATGGGGCATTTCTTTTCCCCGCCACAGAGATGACTGAGACAACGACCTTGGAATTGCAATGGACGGACGCTGATGGCCTTCAATCCAAATCAAACTACCCGTTACAGGTCGAAGTCCTCGAGGATCAGCCCCCTACTGTCTTTGGGGATGGGCTACCTAAGGCCAGAGTTATGCTCGACTCGGAGCAGATCGAGTTTCGAATTCGCGCTTTGGACGACTTTGGTGTAAAGCAAGTCGGCATGGAATGGAACGTGATCGAGGAAAGCAAATCTGCGTCTCCCGAACGCGGAGAGTTTATGCTAGCGGCTGGTTCGCCGACGCAATCTGCGTTGGATGGTTTAGCGACTTTCCAAGCGACTGCCATGAAGATTCCATCCAAGCCGATTGAGTTGCGATTGTTTGCCGAAGATTATTTGCCTAATCGAGGTCGAGTCTATTCCACGCCGCATCTTCTCTATGTTCTCTCACCAGCGGATCATGCGGTTTGGGTGTTAGACCAAATGACCCGATGGCAACGCGAGTCTTTGGAAGTACGGGATCGAGAGCTGCAATTGTTGGCAACCAATAAGCAGATTCGCGACATGCCTGAATCCGAGCGAAACACTGACGATGCCCGGGCCTTAATTGAACAACAAGCGGCTGCGGAGCAAGCCAACAGTCGCCGACTAAATCAGCTAACAGCAAAGGGCGAGGAACTGCTTCGCCAAGCGGCTCGAAATAACGAAATCGGCGTAGGACATCTCGAGAAGTGGGCCGAAATGCAGCAAATCTTGAAGGATATCGCTGCCAATCGAATGCCCAACGTTGCAGACCTTCTGAAGAAAGCGGCTCGTTCTGAGAAGCTAGCTAAAGCGTCAAGTGGTGCGAAAGCGACTAAACAAGAAACTGCACCGACGGCTGGGCAAGATCGATCCGAGGACAATGGGAGCGGTCCCCCATCCGAAGATAAACCTGCTAGCAAGGTGCCGTCCGTGATCGATAAGGAATCGTCCCAGCAGCCTATCGATCCTAAAGCGATGGCTGAGAATGAAGAAAAGAAGGAAGGTAATAGCAAGAGTAATCCGTCTGCTTTGAGATTGCCATCGACCACGGTGGCCGGAACAGGAGCCAACAAAAAGAAAGAGGAATCCAATGAAGAGGAACCTGCTGAAGATGAGGTGGATCAAGCGGTCGACAAACAATTAGAGCTGCTTGCGGAGTTCGACAAAGTTGCCGACGAGCTTAATGAATTGATGGCGAACCTTGAGGGTAGCACACTTACCAAGCGACTTAAGTCTGCGGCCAGAGAACAACTTAAGATTGCTGATACAGCAGCAGGCGAAATAAAAGATGCTTTTGGAGCGACCTTTGTAAGATTGAACTCAGAACAAAAGGTGTTCTTCAAGGATCTGGAAGCGAGAGAGAGCAAGGCTGCGGAGTTCGTTTCAGCGATCGTCGACGATATGCAAGGATTCCAAGAACGCCGTCCTTCGGGCAAATTTGAAAGCGTTTTAGCTGAGGTTAAGGAGGAAGACGTTATCGGATCCCTTAGAGCCTTGTCCGAGAGAATATTGAACCAGCAAGGCATTGCAATTGCCGAAGCAGAGTACTGGTCCGATACGCTGGATCGATGGGCCGAGGATATCGTGGATCCTGCGTCGAAAGGGGAGTGCAAAGGAAGCAAAAGCAAGAGTTCGCTTCCCCCATCGATTGTGCTCGAAGTGATGCAAATTTTGGAAGCAGAGATGAATTTGCGAGAACGGACCAGAGTCACCGAACAAGCGAAGGCGGCTTCCGCGCAAACGGAGTATATCGAACGCGTTAAAGAATTGGCATCTACACAGTTTCAACTCAAGGATCGCATCGATGTTGTAAAGCAGAAAATCGCCGCGCTACCCGACTCAGCAGAAGAGTTCACGAAAGAGCTAGAGTTGATGGAATCAGCAGGCTTGGTCATGTTGGACGCATCTTTGATTCTCAACCGTCCGGAGACCGGTCGAGAAGCGATTGCTGCGGAAACCGAAGTCATCGAATTGTTGCTACAGACCAAACGTACCGATCCGAATTCTGGTGGAGGGGGTGGTGGAACCGATCCGGGCAAGGGTGGTGGTGGCACAACCGACGAAGCAGCTATCGCCATGATTGGTCCGGGTATCAATCAAAATGAGCGACGACAGGATTCCGGTGTTGCCCAACAAACAGGTACTACAAACAACGTGCTACCGGAAGAGTTTCGATTCGGTCTCGACGAGTACTTCCAACGAATTGACAGAAAGAACGCCCCGTGATCGTAGCTCGCCCACTTGATTGGACCTCTCCAAGACGTTGTTCGTTGATTGTCCTTTGGGTTGTCGCTCTCGTATTGTCCGAAACGGCAATCATAGGTTCGACCGCATTTGGACAAGCCTTTATTCCTGTTAAACCAATTCAACCTGCACCGGAAGACTTGGTAACTCATCAGCAACATGTGCGTGGTTTGATACAAAACGAGTTGGATCTAATCGTAACTGTTGTAAAGCCAGATGATATCCAGTCGCAAAAGCTTGCTGATCTCGCTGAATCGCAATGGGAAGCGACCAGTCTGCGTGAGGTCACGCGTCGCGTCCAGCAACATGTTCACGGTAGCATTGATTTTGACGGTCTGGTGGAACGGTCTGTTAGCGCGTGGTGCAAAGAGATGTTAACGGAGGAGCAACTGGCTCTCTATCAGGCCGAGTTAGAAGATCGGCAGCAACTGAGAAAAGAAGCTCTTATTGCCCGAATGTTAACATGGCTACAGAATAAACTTTCTCTTTCCGCTGGGCAAACGGAACAGGTGGAGAAAGTCCTTCGAGAAAGATGGAAGGATCGGTGGTATCGTTCGATTGAAGCTACCTTCGCCAACGAAACCTTGTTACCTGAGATTAACCAGAAATGGCTCGACGAGATCTTAACTCCAGCCCAAAAGAATGCGATGGTAGTAAGATCACCAACGGAAAGAAACATCGCTTTGCCAGATGTATTCCCAGAATTACCACTCTCCAAACGATTCGTTGTAGGAAGTAAAGAAAGTAATCCATCGATCCCTCTCAAGGCGAATCAGGCTCCCGCTGTTCCTGCCGTAAAGAAGGAGCCGATAAATTGAGTATCAACATCCCGTACTTACAACTTCAAACCTTGTCGTCCCTTAGAGAATTCTCATCATTGGTCACTCTCAGATTGACGACCATTGTCTGCATTATGATTTGTAGCGATCGATGTATTGCACAGAATCCACGACTTGTCTTGCAACCTGCAGCCAGAGAATCCATTCACGCGAGATTGGATCGTGATCAATTGGAAGAGTTGCTGTACGGAACGTTGGGTGGATCTAAGCAAGCGTTTCGAA
>Ga0315899_10001124_pt1 | contig 30986 bp, 30 predicted proteins | sample LakEriMetagenome_2_FD_203518 | JGI IMG/M metagenome (GOLD analysis project Ga0315899, IMG submission 203518) | Freshwater fungal communities from buoy surface, Lake Erie, Ohio, United States - Buoy 4 MA112 | ecosystem: Environmental > Aquatic > Freshwater > Lake | place: USA: Lake Erie, Ohio...
ATCAGTCCTTCAATCGAATGAAGTCAAGGCGTAAAGTTCGAACTATCCGCAAAAAGCCAATCGAGAGAAGGCAACCTTTCAAAAATTTAACATGAGCGAAACCTTGTAACGTCGCGGCGCGGCCACGCTCGCAAGATCAAGCGGAAGCGACATATCAAGCGTGGCAGGAAAATTTTCGGCAAGCATCACGGTAAGCGTGGCGTTGGGCATGTTCGTCAGGCAAGGCTCAGCCTTGGCTGTTCCCTCTCATGGGGCCCCCGCGCCGGGGCCGCGCGGCGGGTCGCGGTTGCGCCCGCGGGCGCAATGGGTTATCAGGCCCTCTTTCCGCAGAAGCTCGGATTCATTCGCCTCAGGAGGCCCTCATGGCGCGCGTCACCGTCGAAGATTGCATCGACAAGGTCGAGAACCGCTTCGATCTCGTTCTGCTCGCCAGCCATCGCGCCCGCCTGATTTCGGCCGGCCAGCCGATCACCGTGGCCCGCGACAACGACAAGAATCCCGTCGTCTCCCTGCGTGAGATCGCTGACGCGACCATGCAGCCGGCTGACCTGATGGAAGACCTCATCCACTCGCTGCAGAAGCATGTGGAGGTCGACGAGCCCGAGACCGACGTGGTGCCCGCGCTCGCCGCCGCCGGCGACGCTGGCTCGGACGCCGCCGGCGACGTGCAGTTCGACCGCATGACCGAAGAAGACCTGCTGCGTGGGCTTGAGGGCCTCGTTCCTCCGGCGGAGACCGAAGACGACGGCGAGTAAGCGCCGGCGCGCGGGCGGCGGGCGATAAAAGCTTGTCGCCCCGGCCCGAAGGGCCGATATTCCTCCCGTCGTCCTCTCACGAACGGGAAAAGCCAGTCCCATGATGCGGCAGTATGAACTCGTCGATCGCGTGCGTCGGTACAATCCGCACGCCGACGAGGAACTGCTGAACAAAGCCTATGTCTACGCCATGCGCGCCCACGGCGCGCAGAAACGGGCCTCGGGCGACCCCTATTTCACCCATCCGCTGGAAGTCGCCGCCATTCTCACCGAATTGCGGCTCGACGACGCGACCATCATCGCCGCCGTGCTCCACGACACGGTGGAGGACACCGACTCCACGCAGGAGGAGATCGAGCAGATCTTCGGCGCGGAGATCGCGAAACTGGTGGATGGGCTCACCAAGCTCAAGAAGCTCGATCTTGTCTCCAAGCGCGCCGAGCAGGCGGAGAATTTCCGCAAGCTTCTGCTCGCCATCGCCTCCGACGTGCGCGTGCTGCTCGTCAAACTCGCCGACCGGCTGCACAACATGCGCACGCTGCATTTCGTGCCCGAGGCCAAACGCAGGCGCATCGCCGAAGAGACGCTCGACATCTACGCCCCGCTCGCCGGGCGCATGGGCATGCAAGGCCTGCGCGACGAGCTGGAGAAGCTCGCCTTCGGCACGTTGTGGCCGGAGGCCGCCGCCATGATCGAAGCGCGGCTGTCCGATCTGCGCGAGAAGAACGGCGAACTCATCGCGCGCATCGAGCGCGAACTCACGCAGGAGATGCGCGCGCGGGGCATTCAGGCGGAAGCCAAAGGGCGGCAGAAGGCGCCTTACTCCATCTGGCGCAAGATGGAGCGCAAGTCGGTCTCGTTCGAGCAATTGTCCGATATTTTCGGCTTCCGCGTGGTCGTGGATTCGGTGGAGGATTGCTATCGCGTCATCGGCGTGGTGCACACCAAATGGCCGACCGTGCCGGGCCGCTTCAAGGATTACATCTCCACGCCCAAGCAGAACGATTATCGTTCGCTGCACACGACCGTCATCGGGCCGGGGCATCAGCGCGTCGAATTGCAGGTGCGCACCCGCGAGATGGACGAGATCGCGGAGAACGGCATCGCCGCGCACACGCTCTATAAGGACGGGCGCGCCGCTGACAACGAGGCGCTGGAGCGCGAGAGCCGCGCCTATCGCTGGCTGCGCCGCACGATCGAGATGTTGGGCGAGGGCGACACGCCGGAGGAATTTCTCGAGCACACCAAGCTCGAACTGTTCCATGATCAGGTGTTCTGCTTCACGCCCAAGGGCCGGCTCATCGCTTTGCCGCGCGGCGCGACGCCCATCGACTTCGCTTATGCTGTGCACACCGACATTGGCAACAAGGCCGTGGGCGCGCGCATCAACGGACGCATCGCGCCGCTTCTCTCTGAGCTGACCAACGGCGACGAGGTGCATATCGTCATCGCCGAGGGGCAGGCGCCGCCGGCGGCGTGGGAATCCCTCGTCGTCACCGGCAAGGCGCGCGCCGCCATTCGTCGCGCGACGCGCGATGCGGTGCGCGCGCAATACGCCGAACTCGGCCGCCAGATCGTGCGCCGCGCCTTCGAGCGCGCGGGCAAAACCTTCTCCGACGAGAAGCTGAAGACGGCGCTGCCCCGCCTCGCGCGCAGCCATGTGGATGACGTGCTGGCCGCAGTGGGGCGCGGGGAAATGTTTTCCGGCGACGTGGTGAAGGCGGTTCATCCCGAGTTCGTCGCCGAGCGCACTGTCGGCCCTGCGGCGCCGAAAGCGGACGCGGGCTGGTTTGGTCTGCGCAAGGCGGCGAGCGTCGTGTTCAAAGTGCCTGACGGCGCGAAGTCGAACCATTCCATCCCCATTCGCGGCCTGCGCGGCGATCTGCCGGTGCGTTTTTCGCCCAAGGGCGGCGCTGTGCCGGGCGATCGGATCGTGGGCATTCTGACGCCGGGCGAGGGCATCACCATTTATCCGATCCAGTCGCCCACGCTCACCCAATTCGACGACCAGCCGGAGCGTTGGCTCGACGTGCGCTGGGACATCGAAGACAGCAATGCGGATCTCTTCCCCGCGCAGATCGTCGTCTCCGCCATCAACGAGCCAGGCACGCTGGGCGCCATCGCGAACGTGATCGGCGAGACCGGCGCCAACATCGATCACGTTGCTTTCGTCACGAAATCGCCGGACGTGCGCGACATCGTGATTGATCTCGAAGTGCGCGACCTCAAACATCTCACCGGCATTCTCTCGCAGCTCAAGGCGGCGAGCGTGGTGTCGAAAGCCGAACGCGTGACGGGTTGAGCCCGTCCCCTCGTGCGCGCCGCGCGCCGGAGACGAAATGAAAGCTGGTTCCAAATACGGCCGCGTGCTGCGGTTCGTGACCCATTACTGGCTCATGTTCCCGGCGCTGTTCGCCACGCTCGTGGCGGCGCGCGTCGCCTCCACGCTGATCGACGTGATGGTGCCGCTCGCCTCCGGCGCCGTGGTCGACGCCATCGTGGCGAGCAAGCCCGACGAGCCCGCGCCTGTCTATCGCGCGCTCGTCTGGTTCATCGGCCTTGGCGCGGCCTTCGCGCTCGCGCGCCAGATCGTCGCTTTCCTCGTCAACCGCATGAGCGCGCGCGCCATGGTCGCCATCGGCCGCGACGCTTTCGCCAAAGTGCAGCGCTTCTCCGCCGACTGGCACGCCAACGCCTTCGCAGGCTCCACCGTGCGCAAGATCACGCGCGGCATGACCGCCTATGACACGTTCACCGACACGCTCGCCTTCGGTCTGCTGCCGGCCTTTGTCGTCGTTGTGGGGGTGAGCGTCGCCTTCTGGCTGCGCTGGCCCTTGCTTGGCGCCATCGTCGCGGGCGCGATCTGCGTATTCCTCGTGGTGACGGTGGCGCTCTCCGTCCTCTACGTGCGCCCTGCGAACGTGGCGGCGCGCGAATGGGACTCGAAGATGAGCGGCGCGCTTGCGGATTCCATCACCGGCAATCAGGCGGTGAAGAGCTTTGCGGCGGAAGGCCGCGAGGACCGTCTGTTCCTTGATGTCGCGCGCAATTGGGAATGGCGTGCGATCCGCTCGTGGGACCGCAGCGCGGTGAGCGGCATCGTGCAATCGCTCATGCTCATCGCCTTGCAGACTGGCATGCTCGGCGCCGGCGTCCTGCTGTGGAGCCGGGGCGAGGCGAGTCCGGGGGATTTCGCAAGCCTCATCGCCACGCAATTCCTCATCAACGGCTATCTGCGCGACATCGGCCAGCATGTGCGCACCGTGCAGCGCACGGTCAACGACATGGACGACGTGCTCGAATTCCGCGACGCGGTCTTGCAGGTGGCTGATGCGCCGGGCGCGTCCGATATGCGCGTGGAGAATGGGCGCATTGAATTTGAGCGCGTGACGTTCCGCTATTCCGGCGCCTCGCAGGCGCTTTATGAGGATTTCTCCCTCGTCATTCCCGCGGGCCAGCGCGTAGGCCTCGTCGGCCATTCGGGCGCGGGCAAGTCCACGTTCGTCAAGCTCATTCAGCGCCTGTATGACGTGGAGAGCGGGCGCATTCTCATCGACGGGCAGGACGTCGCGCAGGTCACGCAAAAGTCGTTGCGCCGCGCCATTGGCCTCGTGCCGCAGGATCCCGTTCTCTTCCATCGTTCGCTCGCGCAGAACATCGCCTATGGCCGGCCCGAAGCCTCGCAGGCTGAGATCGAGGAGGCGGCGCGGCTCGCCCATGTCGACTTGTTCGTGCAGGGCCTGCGACAGGGCTATGAGACTCTGGTGGGCGAACGCGGGGTGAAATTGTCGGGCGGCGAGCGCCAGCGCGTCGCCATCGCCCGCGCCATTCTCGCCGCCACGCCGATCCTCGTGCTCGATGAGGCCACGTCGAGCCTCGATTCCGTGTCCGAGCTTTATATCCGCGAGGCGATCGAGGCTCTCTCGAAAGGCCGAACGACCCTCGTCGTCGCCCATCGCCTGTCCACCATTCAGCGGCTCGACCGCATTCTCGTGTTCGACAAGGGGCGCATCGTGGAGGACGGGCGCCACGAGGAGCTGATGCGCCGGCCGGGCGGCGTTTATCGCAAGCTGCTTGAGACGCAGATGCGCACCGGCGAGATCACGGCGGCGGCGGAATAGGGCGCGCGTCTTGTCCTGCGCGCCCTTGCGGCTTAGGTAAGTGAGGCCGGCCCATGCCGGCGACAGAGCGCGACCATGTCAGCACCCCATCTGCGCCTCGGCGTGAACATCGACCATGCGGCGACCGTGCGCAATGCGCGCGGCGGCGCCCATCCTGATCCCGTGCGCGCGGCGCTTGTCGCCATCGCCGCCGGCGCCGACGGCATCACCGCCCATTTGCGCGAAGACCGCCGCCACATCCGCGACGAGGACATGGCGCGGCTCAAGCGCGAAATCTCCAAGCCGCTCAATTTCGAAATGGCGGCCACCGACGAAATGGTCGCCATCGCCCTGCGCACGCGCCCGCATGCGTCCTGTCTCGTGCCCGAGAAGCGCAGCGAACGCACGACCGAAGGCGGGCTCGACGTTGTGGCCGGCTGCGATCATCTCAAGCTCGTCGCTGCGGAGCTTGCGCGCGCAGGCGTGCGCGTGTCGCTCTTCATCGAGCCCTCGCTTGAGGCGCTGGAGGCGGCGCGCGCCATCGGCGCGCCCGTGGTGGAATTGCACACGGGCTCGTGGTGCGACGCCTTGTTCCACGGCGAGCGCGAAAAGGCGGACCATGAATTCGGCCGCATCCGCGTGGCGGCGGCGCGCGCGGCGGAACTGGGCATCGAATGTCACGCCGGCCACGGGCTTGATTTCGACACGGCGCGCAAGATCGCCGCTTTGCCGCAGATCGTGGAGCTGAACATCGGCCATTTCCTGATCGGCGAGGCGATTTTCATGGGTCTGCCGGAGGCGATCGCGCGCATGCGCGCGGCGATGGACGAAGGCCGCAGGCTGGCGCGCTGACATGATCCTCGGCATCGGCGCGGACCTCATCGACATTCGCAGGGTGGAGGCGACGCTGGAGCGCTTCGGCCCGCGTTTCGTCGCGCGCTGTTTCACGCCCGTCGAACAGGCGAAGTCGGAGCGGCGCACGCTGCGCGCGGCCTCCTACGCCAAACGCTTCGCCGCCAAAGAGGCCTGCGCCAAGGCGCTGGGCACTGGCCTGCGAATGGGAATCGCCTGGCGCGAGATGGGCGTGGTGAATCTGCCCGGCGGCAAGCCCACGCTGGAGCTGACGGGGAGCGCGCTCGCCCGCCTCCAGAGCCTCACGCCGCCCGGCTGCCGGCCGGTGCTCCATCTCACCATCACCGACGATCACCCCTGGGCGCAGGCCTTTGTGGTGATCGAGGCCGTGCCCGCCGCCACGCAGGCTTGACAGGAGCCGCACGTCCGCCGGGGCGGGCCCTTTGGCCTTGGCGCGGGCGGCCCCGGCGGGTATACGAACAAGGCACAGGATCACCGTCGATTTGGACCCGGCGGCCGCCCTCTCCGGCGCGCCCGCTGGCTTATTTTTCCGCACCGGGGCGCAAGGTTGCGCGGCCCCGTCTCGCGCAGAAAGGCTCAACGTGGCGAAAAAGGACGAGGGCTTGGGCGAAACCGTCAAGGTCGTCCTTCAGGCGGTGGTGATCGCGCTCGTCGTGCGCACGCTTCTGTTCCAGCCCTTCAACATTCCCTCGGGCTCGCTCATCCCCACGCTGCTGATCGGCGATTATCTGTTCGTCTCGAAATATTCCTACGGCTATTCGAAGCACTCGCTGCCGTTCTCGCCGGATCTCTTCAGCGGGCGCGTGTTCGCCTCCGAGCCGCGGCAGGGCGACATCGCCGTCTTCAAACTGCCGCGCGACGGCTCGACCGATTACATCAAGCGCGTGATCGGCATGCCGGGCGACAAGGTTCAGCTCATCGACGGGCGTCTCTACATCAACGGCCAGGTTCTGCCGCGCGAGCGGGTGGAGAGCGTGCGCACGCGCGACGCGTTCGGGCGCGAGTCCGAGGCTGCGACCTATCGCGAGACGCTGCCCAACGGCGTGAGCTATCGCATCATCGAGCGCGACGGCGATCGCGGCTTCTACGACAACACCAGCGTCTATGAAGTGCCGCCGGGCCATTATTTCATGATGGGCGACAATCGCGACAACTCCACCGACTCGCGCGTCGCGCCGGCGGATGCGGGCGTGGGCTTCGTGCCGCTTGAGAATTTCGTCGGCCGCGCGGAGATCGTCTTCTTCTCGGTGGAGGAGGGCGAGAGCGTCTGGCAATTCTGGCGCTGGCCATGGAGCCTGCGCTGGAACCGCCTGTTCTCGCCGGTGCGTTGACATGGCGCGAAAGCCGAAGCCGGACATCGCCGCGCTCGAGGAGAGGATCGGCCACCGGTTCGGTGATCGCAGCCTGATCGAGCGCGCGCTCACCCATGTGAGCGCCGTGGCCGCGAAGGGCGCGCGCGTGGATTCCTATCAGCGGCTTGAATTCCTCGGCGACCGTGTGCTCGGCCTCGCCATTTCCGACATGCTCTATGTGGCGTTTCCGAAAGCCGCCGAAGGCGAGCTCTCGCAGCGTCTGGCCGAACTCGTGCGCAAGGAGACCTGCGCCGACGTCGCCAACGAATGGGGCGTGAGCGACCATGTGCGCCTCGGCGGCGGCGAGGCGCAGACGGGCGGCGCCAAGAAGGTCGCCATTCTCGGCGACCTTTGCGAATCCGTCATCGGCGCGGTTTATCTCGATGCGGGCTTTCAGGCCGCGCGCGACCTCGTGCAGCGCAATTGGGGCGAGCGCATGATGAAGCCGCGCCGCCCGCTGCGCGACCCCAAGACCGCCTTGCAGGAATGGGCGCAGGCGCGCGGTCTTGAGACGCCGATCTATCGCGAGGCGGGCCGCTCCGGCCCCGCGCACGCGCCGAAATTCGTGATCGAAGTCGAAGTCGCAGGCTATGCGCCCACGCAAGCCGAAGGCGCCTCCAAGCGCCTCGCCGAACAGGCGGCGGCCCGCGCCTTCATGGCCCGCGAGGGCGTCGACAACAAGGAGCGCGCAAACCCGTGACCGAAGCCCAAAACACGCGCTGCGGCTTCGTCGCGCTGATCGGCGCGCCCAACGCCGGCAAGTCCACTTTGCTCAACGCGCTCGTGGGCGCGAAAGTCTCCATCGTCTCGCGCAAGGTGCAGACCACGCGCGCGCAGGTGCGCGGCATCGCCCTGCATGAGAACGCGCAGATCATTTTCGTCGACACGCCCGGCATTTTCCGCCCCAAGCGCCGGCTCGACCGCGCCATGGTCGTCTCCGCCTGGGGCGGCGCTGACGAAGCCGACGTCGTGTGTCTGCTCATCGACGCGCGCAAGGGGCTCGACGAGGAGACGAGCGCGATTCTTGAGCGCCTCAAGGGCGTGCGCCAGCGCAAATGCCTCGCGCTTAACAAAATCGACACGCTTGAAGTCGAGAAACTGCTCGAACTCGCGCAGAAGGTGAACGCGATCCTGCCCTTCGAGGAGACGTTCATGATCTCCGCCCTGCGCGGCCATGGCGTGGAGACCATGAAGGCGAAACTCGCGGGCATGATGAAGCCGGGCCCCTGGCTCTATCCGGAAGATCAGATTTCCGACGCGCCCCTGCGCCAGCTCGCCGCCGAGATCACGCGCGAAAAAATCTTCGAGCGCCTGCACGACGAATTGCCCTATCAGATCACGGTCGAGACCGACCAGTGGAAGAATCTGCCGGACGGATCGGCGCGCATCGAGCAGACCATCTTTGTGACGCGCGAAGGCCATCGCAAGATTGTGCTGGGCGAGGGCGGGGCGACGATCAAGTCCATCGGCGCGGCCGCGCGCAAGGACATTGCGGAGGCGGCTGAGCAGAAGACGCATCTCTTTCTTTTCGTGAAAGTGCGCGAGAACTGGATCGACGATCCAGAACGCTATCGCGAAATGGGTCTGGAGTTTCCCAAGGAGTGAGCGCGCACGGCACAGGCGCTGGCGCTGATCCGTCCCCTGAGGCGCGCGCGCGCATCGCCGTGGGCACGCCCGCCTTCCGCCGCATCAATATCGCGATCTTCGCCTGCGGCTTTTCGATCTTCGCTTTGCTCTACAGCGTGCAGCCTGTGCTGCCGCTGTTCGCGCAGACTTTCGGCGTGAGCGCGGCGGAAAGCTCGCTCGCTCTCTCCCTCACTGCGATCACGATGGCGGTGGCGATGGTCTTCGCCAGCTCCGTGTCGGAGGTCGTCGGCCGCAAGTCGATGATGCTTGGCGCGCTCGTCGCCTCTTCGCTTCTCACGCTCGTCGTCGCCGTCGCGCCCGACTGGTCGCAGGTGCTGTGGCTGCGCGCGCTCACCGGAATAGCGCTCAGCGGCATGCCCGCCGTCGCTCTCGCTTATCTGGGCGAGGAGATGGAGCCGAAGGCGGTCGCGCCGGCGGTGGGCCTTTACATCGGCGGCAGCGCGTTCGGCGGCATGTCGGGGCGGCTCGTCGTCGCGTGGCTTGCGGATTTCGGCGCGGATTACGGCTCCTGGCGGCTGGGCATGGCGGGGCTTGGCGCGCTGGGGCTCGCCTGCGCGCTCGTGTTCTGGCGCGCGCTGCCGGCCTCGCGCCATTTCGTCGCGCGTGCGCCGGATTTCGGTAAGCTCGTCGCCTCGCTCATCGCCTGCGTGCGCAATCCGGGCGTCGCTGCGTTGTTGTTCGCCGGCTTCTTGATGCTCGGCAGTTTCATGACCGTTTACAATTATCTCGGGTTTCGTTTGCAGGCCGCGCCCTTCGCTTTAGGGCAGGCGGTGGCGGGGCTTGTCTTCCTCGCTTATCCCATGGGGAGTTTCGCGTCCGCCTTCATGGGCGCGCTGGCGGGCCGGCATGGGCGCGGGCCGGTGTTCGCGGGCTGCGTGGCGGTGATGATCGCAGGTCTTGCGCTCATGACGCCGGACTCGCTTTTCGCCATCGTGGCGGGTCTTCTGGTGCTCACCTTCGGCTTTTTCGGCGCCCACGCCATCGCAAGCTCATGGGCCTCCGCGCTCGTTGAGAAGGATCGCGCGCAGGCGTCCTCGCTCTATCTTCTGTTCTATTATGTCGGCGGCGGCGCGGCGGGCTCCGCCGGCGGCCTGTTCTGGTCGAGCCATGGCTGGGCGGGCGTGGCGCTCTTTTGCGGGGCGATGATGCTCGGCGTGTTTGGCGCGGCGCTCGCGCTGTGGAAGACGGGACGGGGCTGAGCGCATGGAATGGCGCGACGAAGGGCTCATCATCGGGCTGCGCCGGCATGGGGAGACGAGCGTCATCGTTGAATTGATGACGCGCGCCCACGGCCGCCACATGGGCGTCGTGAAGGGCGGACGCTCGCGGCGGATGCAGCCTTTCCTGCAACCCGGCAACAGCGTGGGCGCCTTGTGGCGCGCGCGGCTGGAGGAACATCTGGGGCTTTACGTCGTCGAGCCCTTGCGCGAGCGCGCCGGCGCGCTGATGGAGAGCGGGCTCGCGCTCGCAGGCCTCAACCTCATTGGCGACTGGCTGCGCCTTCTGCCCGAGCGCGATCCGCATGAGGCTTTATGGGCGCTCGCCGAAGCCTTGTGCGACCATCTCGCCGATGATCAGCGCGCGCCGGCCCTGATGGTGCGCTTCGAGCTCGCCGTGCTCGCGCAGCTGGGCTTCGGGCTCGATCTCTCCCAATGCGCGGCCACCGGCGCGCGGGAGGATCTCATCTATGTTTCGCCGCGCACCGGGCGGGCGGTGAGCGCGGGCGCGGGCGCGCCCTATGCGGAGCGGCTTTTGCCGCTGCCGCCTTTCCTGCGGCCGGGCGGGGAAGACGAATCAGCGCCGCCGCGCGCCGACGTTCTGGCGGGGTTCGCGCTGGCGGGGCGCTTCTTCGCCCGCGACGTGCTCATCCCGCGCGGACGGGAGGAGCCGGAGGCGCGCCGGGCCTATGTCGCCCGGCTGGAAGCTCTTGGCCCCTGATTAGCCGTGACAATCCATGGTCTAGCTAAACGTAACAATAATTATCTGTAAAGTAATAAATTTGCTTACAAAAATGCCGTGTGTTGCCCAATGGCGACAGCATTACGGCGGTCTCTCGGCTAGTTTGGGCCCAGTTAGGTCGTATTCCGACATTTCGGAGGCGGCCGGCTCGCAGCACGCGCTGCGGTTTCCAAACTGGAGCTGGGAGTTCTTTTCATGTCCGTTCGCACACTTGCGCTGGGCTCTGTCGCCGCCCTCCTGATGGGCGCCTCCGCCGGCGCCCTCGCCGCCGACCTGCCCGCACGCGCCGCCGCGCCCGCCCCCCTCGCGCCGGCGCCTGTCTTCACCTGGACCGGCTTCTATGTGGGCCTTAACGCCGGCATGGCCGGCAATGAGTTCCGCTATCCCTTCGGCGGCTGCATCGGCTGCGGCGAGGAGAGCGTCTCCTACGACGGCCGGGCGCGCATGAACGCCAACGGTTTCCTCGGCGGCGCGCAGATCGGCTATAATTGGCAATTCGGCAACGGCTTCCTCGTGGGCCTCGAAGCCGATTACGCCTTCGCCAACATCGACGGCCGGCTCAATCTCGACGCGGGCCTCTCCAACGGCGACGACTCGATTGGGCTGGGGGCTGGGATCGGCGGCGAGCTGACCTCGCTCGGCACGGTGCGCGCGCGGCTCGGCTGGGCGGCCTTTGACCGAACCCTGCTTTATGTGACGGGCGGCTGGGCCTGGGGCCGGATGAAGAACCAGATCACGCTCGCCCTCGACGGCACGGAGGAATTCTCCTTCAACCGCAACGTCAACATGAGCGGGTGGACGCTGGGCGCCGGGCTTGAATACGCCGTCACGCCCAATATGAGCCTGAAGACGGAATATCTCTACGTCGATCTGGGCGACAAGACGATCTATTCGCGCGATTACGGCTTCGCGACCGCCAACCTCAAAGTCGACACGCGCCTGCATGTGTTGCGCGCTGGCCTCAACTGGCGCTTCTGGTCGCCGGCGCCCGTCATCGCGGGCCCCGTGCTCGCGCGCTATTGAGCCTTCAACCACGCCCACAGGGAAAAGCCCGGCCGCAAAGCCGGGCTTTTTCGCGTCTTCACCGGCAGAGGCGGCGCTCCTCGACGCGCGAGATGCTGTAGCCTTCGTCGAGCGCAACGTGAACGACGCGGCATCCGTCCGCGCCGGCGTCGCCCATCGTCTCGACGGAGGCGGCGGGCGAAACGAAGATGGAGATCGCCAGCGCGGCGGCGCAGACGGCGCCCGCCACAAACACAAAAATTCTCGCGGGATACGAACAAATGACGAGCAACACGGGAAAGCCTGTTCGTTAAAAAACGGACGCGCGGAGATGCGCGGGACCACAACGCGCGAAGGCGCCGCCCGATCCATCGAATCCACCGCAGATGATCGACCGCTGGAATAATCGGCTTGATCGTGACTTGCAAGCGGCGTGCGCATTCATCATGAAAATCGGGGCGGCGGCGGGCCCGCGCCGGCGGGAATCCGGCGCCGCGTGCCTGCGAAAACTTGCGGCGACTCAGGGCCTCCTGTAACCCCGCCCCATGGGAAAGAACGTCACGCCGCCGTCGGGCGGCTCCAGCGAACCAGTCGGGGAAGCCGTCAGCCTGCGTGAGGCGCTCGAGGAGCGTTATCTCGCTTATGCGCTCTCGACCATCATGGGCCGCGCCCTGCCTGACGCGCGCGACGGGCTCAAGCCCGTCCATCGCCGCATCCTGTACGGCATGAACATTCTGCGGCTCGACCCCGGCTCGCCCTTCAAGAAGAGCGCGAAGATCGTCGGCGACGTGATGGGCTCGTTCCATCCCCACGGCGATCAGGCGATCTATGACGCGCTGGTGCGCCTCGCGCAGGATTTCGCCTCGCGCTATCCCCTCGTCGACGGGCAGGGCAATTTCGGCAATATCGACGGAGATTCCGCCGCCGCCTATCGCTACACCGAAGCGCGCATGACCGACGTCGCGCGCCTTCTGCTGGAAGGCATCGACGAAGACGCGATCGACTTCCGTGAGAATTATTCCGGCGACCAGAAAGAGCCGATCGTTCTGCCCTCCGCCTTGCCGCATCTGCTCGCCAATGGCGCGCAGGGCATTGCGGTGGGCATGGCGACCTCCATTCCGCCGCACAATCTGGCGGAATTGTGCGACGCCGCGCTCTATCTCATCTCCAATCCGCGCGCCAATTCGGAGCAATTGCTCGCCTTCGTGCGCGGGCCGGACTTCCCCACGGGCGGAATCATCGTCGATGCGCCCGAGCAGATCGCCGAAGCCTATAAGACAGGGCGCGGCTCGTTCCGCATCCGCGCGCGCTGGACGCGCGAGGAGGGCGCGCGCGGCATGTGGGTCGTGGTCGTCACCGAAATTCCCTACATGGTGCAGAAGAGCCGGCTCATCGAAAAGCTCGCCGAGCTGATCGAGGAGAAGAAGCTCCCGCTCGTCGCGGAGGTGCGCGACGAATCCGCCGAGGACGTGCGCATCGTCATCGAGCCGCGCAATCGCGCGGTCGATCCTGCGACCATGATGGAATCCCTGTTCCGCCTTTCGGAGCTTGAAAGCCGTTTCCCGCTCAACATGAACGTGCTGGTGGATGGGGTGACGCCGCGCGTCGTCTCGCTCACCGAGGCGCTGAAGCAGTGGCTCGACCATCGCCGCACCGTCCTGCAGCGCCGCTCGCGCAACAGGCTCAAGCAGATCGACCACCGGCTTGAAGTCCTCGCCGGCATGCTGATCGTCTTCCTCAATCTCGACGAGGTGATCCGCATCATCCGCGAGGAGGACGAACCGAAGGACGCGCTGATGGCCCGCTTCTCCATGAGCGAGGTTCAGGCCAATTACGTGCTCGATACGCGCCTGCGTTCGCTGCGCCGCCTTGAGGAAATGCAATTGCGCGCCGAGAACGACGCGCTCGTCGCGGAGAAGGCGGGGCTCGACGAATTGCTCGCCGACGAAGCGAAGCAATGGAAGGCGATCCGCGAGCAGATCCGCGAGCTGAAGAAGAAATTCGCGCCCGAGTCGAAGATCGGCAAGCGCCGCTCGACCTTTGATCTCGCCCCCGTCGTCGCCGACGTCGATCTGACGGAGGCCATGATCGAGCGTGAGCCGATCACCGTCGTTCTCAGCCGCAAGGGCTGGATCCGCACGATGAAGGGTCATCAGGCGGATGTGTCGGGCCTGTCCTTCAAGGGCGACGACGAACTGCTCACCGCTTTCTTCGCAGAGACGACGTCAAAGATTCTTCTGCTGGCCACCAATGGGCGCGCTTTCACGCTCGACGCCTCTAAACTGCCGGGCGGGCGCGGCTTTGGCGAGCCCGTGCGCCTCATGGCCGACATCGAAGAAGGGGCGGACGCCTTCGCAGCCTTCCCCTATGCGCCGGGCGCGAAAATGCTCGTCGCCTCCTCCGACGGGCGCGGCTTCGTCGCGCCGCAGGATGAAATGGTCGGCAATACGCGCAAAGGCAAGGCGGTGCTCAACGTGGATGCGGGCGCCCGCATGTGCGTCGTCGTTCCCGCCGAGGGCGATCACGTCGCGACAATCGGCGAGAACCGCAAGATGCTGGTCTTCCCCTTGTCGGAAGTTCCCGAAATGGCGCGCGGCAAGGGCGTGCGCCTGCAACGTTATCGCGACGGCGGCTTGTCGGACGCGCGCGTGTTCAAACTGAAGGAAGGCCTCACCTGGCAGGACAGCGCGGGGCGCACGTTCAACGTGGCGAAGGCGGATCTGAAGGACTGGATCGGCGCGCGCGCTGAAGCCGGCCGTCTGCCGCCCAAGGGCTTTCCGAAGAACAACAAGTTCGGCTGAGAATGGGGCCGCGCGTTATTTCTCGACGCGCGTCCAGCCGCCTGCGACAAGGCGTTGCTGGGGCAGGAAGCGCGCTTTGTAGGCCATTTTGCGCGAGCCTTCGACCCAATATCCCAGATAGAGATAGGGCAGGCCGAGCCGGCGCGCGCGCTCGATATGATCGAGGATCATGAACGTGCCCAGCGACCGTTCGCCCTCGTCGGGATCGTAGAAGGAATAGACCATCGACAATCCGTCGGAGAGAACGTCGGTCAGGCAGACGGCGATCAGGGGGCCTGCGCCGCGTCCGTTGATCGCGGTGTCGGGGCCGCGCCGGCGATATTCCACCACGCGCGTGTCCACATGGCTGTCCTCGATCATCATCGTGTAGTCGAGCACGTTCATGTCGGCCATGCCGCCTTCGGAATGGCGCGTGTCGAGATAGGTGCGGAAGAGCGAATATTGCTCGGACGTGGGGCGCGTGGGCAGGGGCGCGCCCACAAGGTTGTCGTTGGCCTCCATCACGCGGCGCATGTTGCGCGTGGGCCGGAAGTCATCCACCACGACGCGCACGGAGACGCAGGCGCGGCAATCCTCGCAAGCCGGACGATAGGCGATGGTCTGCGAGCGGCGGAAGCCGCTTTCAGTGAGCGCGTCGTTGAGGGCGGCCGCGCGCCGCCCGATGAGATGGGTGAAGACCTTGCGCTCCTCCCGCCCGGGCAGATAGGGGCAGGGCGCGGGCGAGGTGAGATAGAATTGCGGGGCGTCGCGGGGTTCGCTCGTCACGCCTGTCTCACTCCCGGCTCGCTGCATCTGGACTGGGCGAGACTAGCCTCGCCTTGCGCTGCGATCAATCGCGATCAATCGGTCCGGCGCGTGACGACGACGCCCGAGAGCATGTCGTGGAGGCAGCGTTTGTTGCGCGCCACCAGAGACACCACGAGAACGAAGGGCGTCAGGATCGTCCAGCTCAGATAGAACAGGATGGCGTGGACCGCGGCGTTGAGGAAGGGCGTGCGCGCGCCGCTGGTCAGGCGCATTTCAAGATCCATGAGCCGCATGCCCGGCGTCGCGCGGCGCGGGCCGGAGATGGAGAGCCCGTTGTAGAGCAAGGCGACGGCGGGAAAGAGCGGCGGGATGAGCAGCCAGGTCAGGCCGAAGGTGACGATGCCCAAGACGCTCAGCACGACGAACAGGACCGCGACGATGAGCGTGATGAAGATGAGATCAAAGCCGATGGCGAACATGCGCCGTTTGCGCACGCCGTCAAGCGCGCGTTCGGGCAAAACAAGATCCCCCTTGAAAGGGGCTGCGGGCTCGTCGCGTCGATAGGTCATCAGGGCCTCGCCCATGGCGTCGTCATGCTCTTAATCTGGGGAGGGACGGGGCCTTGAGCAAGTCCTTTGCGCGCTTTCGGCCAAGGCCGGCGCGTCTTGTTCTTGGCGCCTTTGAGGACCACATTGAGCGCAGCGGCGCCTCGCCGCGCGCGAAGCGGGAGTATTGCCCGATGGGCTGGTCGCTCACTCTGGGTCGGATCGCAGGCACGGCGGTGCGCATCCACGTCACCTTTGCGTTGCTGCTTCTGTGGATCGGCTGGTCGGCCTGGCGCACGGGCGGCGCGGAGGCCGCATTCAGCGGGCTCGTTTTCATTCTGCTTCTGTTCGCATGCGTGCTCGCCCATGAGTTCGGACATATCCTGATGGCGCGCCGCTTCGGCGTGTCCACGCCTGACGTCACGCTCCTGCCCATCGGCGGCGTCGCCTCGCTCGAGCGCATGCCCGAGACGCCGCGCCAGCAATTGGCGGTCGCGCTGGCGGGTCCGGCGGTGAACGTCGTCATCGCCGCCGTCCTGTTCCTCTATCTGGCGATAAGCCCGCAGGGCGCACGCCTGAGCGAGGGCGTGAGCCGCGTGCATGAGAACGATCTCGGCCTGATCGCGCGGCTGGCGGGCGCCAATGTCTTTCTCGTTCTGTTCAACCTGATCCCCGCCTTTCCCATGGACGGGGGGCGCGTGCTGAACGCGCTGCTCGCCATGCGCATGGAGAAAGCGCGCGCGACGCGCATTTCAGCGGCGATCGGGCAGGGCTTCGCCTTCGTCTTCGGCTTCGCGGGGCTTGTCGCGGGCAATCCGCTGCTCGTGCTCATCGCGATCTTCGTGTTCATGGCCGCGGCGGCGGAGGCGCAATCGAGCGGGCTTGAGGACGTCACGCGCAATCTCGTCGCAGCGGATGCGATGGAGACGCGTTTCGCGACTGTTCCCGTCGAAGCCAATCTTGCGGAGGCCGTGGACATTCTGCTCGCCACGCCGCAGCACGAATTCCCGGTGGTGGACGCGTTCGGCAAATCGGTGGGCCTGCTCACGCGCGACGGGCTCATCGCCGCTTTGCGCGAGGCGGGGCCCATGGCCTCCGTGAGCATGGCGGTTGTGGCGCCGGCGCCCAGCGTGCGCCGCCGCGACAGGCTTGATCTCGCCTTGCGCGAGATGAACCGCGCGGGCGCGCCGGCCATTGCTGTCGTGGACGAAGAGGGCGTCATCGTCGGCCTGCTCACGGTGCAAAACGTGGCGGAGATGATGATGATCCGCGCTGCGCGGCCTGAATGGTCCTTCAGCCGCGCAGGCTAAGGCGCGCGCTCACGCAATAAAGGCTCTCGCGCCGCGGGCGAGCTTCTCCGCCACGAAGGGCGCGAAATAGGTGAGCACGCCGTCGCAGCCTGCGCGCTTGAAGGCGAGCAGGCTCTCGATCATCGCCTTTTCGTGATCGAGCCAGCCGCGCTCCACGGCCGCCATGATCATCGCGTATTCGCCTGAGACCTGATAGGCGAAGGTCGGCGCGCCGAACTCGTCCTTCACGCGCCGGCAAATGTCGAGATAGGGCAGGCCGGGTTTCACCATCACCATGTCGGCGCCCTGTTCGAGATCGAGCGCGACTTCGCGCAAGGCTTCGTCGGAATTGGCGGGGTCCATCTGATAGGTGCGCTTGTCGCCGCGCAGCAGGCCGCCAGAGCCCACCGCCTCGCGGAAAGGCCCGTAGAAGGCGGAGGCGTATTTGGCCGCATAGGCCATGATCTGCACCTGCTGGAATCCTTCCGCGTCGAGCGCCGCGCGAATGGCGCCGATGCGCCCGTCCATCATGTCGGAGGGGGCGACGATGTCGCAGCCCGCGCGCGCCTGATTGAGCGCCTGCCGGATCAGCGCCTCCACGGTTTCGTCGTTGAGGATTTCCTCGCCGCGCATAAGCCCGTCATGGCCATGGCTCGTATAGGGATCGAGCGCGACGTCGGTCATCACGCCGATCTCGGGAGCGGCTTTGCGGATCGCGCGCACGGCGCGGCAGACGAGATTGTCCGGGTTGAAGGCCTCCGCGCCCGCTTCGTCGCGCAGGGCCGGGTCGGTGTTGGGAAAGAGGGCGATGGCGGGAATGCCCAGATCGCGGGCGCGCACGGCGGCGCGGACGGCCTCGTCCACCGACAGGCGCTCCACCAGCGGCATGGAGCCCACGGGCTCGCGCCGGCCTTCGCCCTCGATGATGAAAATCGGCCAGATGAGGTCGTCGACCGTCAGCGTCGTCTCGCGCACCAGCCGGCGCGACCAGTCCGCGCGCCGCAGGCGGCGGGGGCGATGGGTGAGGTCGAGGCCGGCCATGTTTTCGTCTCCCTTGCAGTCCAAAGTGTCTAGCACGCCTGACGGGGCAGGGTCGACCGCCGCCTCCATTGACGCCGCGCGGGCCTTCCCCTAACCGAAACCCATGCGCATGGATCTGGACGGCGCCGACAGGCTGGATTCCGAGGTGATCGTGGTGGGCGGGGACGCCGCCCGCCGCCGCCAGCGCGCCTCGCGCTGGGGCATGTTGCTCGTGGTCTTCATGCGGGCCATGGCGGCGATCTGGATGCTGTTCGGCCTCGCCCAATGGGCAAACATCATCTGGCCGCGCGCCATTCCCTTCGAGGCTTTGCCCACCGAGGTCGCCATTGCGGTCGGGTTCTTCGCGGTCGCCGATCTCGTCGCGGCCGTGGGCCTGTGGCTCGCCGCGCCCTGGGGCGGGGCGCTGTGGCTGGCGACGGCGGCGGGCGAGGCGCTCGCCACCATCCTGCTGCCCGCCTATTTCTCCGGGGGGGCGCTGACGCTCGTCATCTACGCCACGCTCATCGCCATCTATTTCGCCGTGACATGGCTCGCCGCGCAGGAGCGCGAGGCGATCTGAAGCTGCGCGGCCACAGCCGTGTGGTAAACGAAATTATTCAATCAAATCAGAAGCCTGTTCACCTTCGATTCACCCTGGAAAGTAAATCGGGGATTCATCCTGTTATTTAAACCGGTCGTAAGACGCCCCCCCTATCTTGGGCCCATGAACGGCGGAGACGCCACGGCCGCAGAGCCGGAGAACAGGGCGAAAGAACGGGGTTGACGATGAACACGATGATGAAGACTGAACTCTCGCAGGCGCGCGCCGAGCGCATTCGCGACGTGCGGCCGGTCTATCTGGAGGCGCTTTCGCTCGTCGAGCGGCTGCATCGCTGCCTGCTCGACGTGGTGAAGGACGAGTTCGACCGCCGGGGGGCGACGGATCTCAACGCGGTGCAGGCGCTCCTGATTTACAACATCGGCGACAGCGAGCTGACGGCCGGCGAATTGCGCACCCGCGGCTATTATCTGGGCTCCAACGTCTCCTACAACGTGAAGAAGCTTGTGGAGATGGGCTATCTCCACCACGCCCGCTCCCGCGTCGACCGCCGCTCGGTGCGCATCAGCCTCACCGACAAGGGCCGCGAGATCCACAAGGTCGTCGGCGGCCTTTATGAGAAGCACGTGGCCACGGTCGAGCAGATCGGCGGCATCGGCAAGGACGATTTCGCGACCATGAACCAGTCGCTCGCCCGCCTTGAACGCTTCTGGACCGATCAGATCCGCTATCGCCTCTGATCCGCTCGCCCTTTTCCCATCCCTGTTCGTCCTGATAAGGCGCCCTCCGGGGCGCCTTTCCTGTTTTCGCGGCGGGCCGTTCGTTCCTTTTTAACCAGCCCGGTGGTAACGATTTGCTCATGTTTTCCGCGCGGCGTCAGGCGCGGGCGCGGCGTACGTTCATCTTTCAGCCCCATTCTTGGCCTAACCGCAGCGGTGCAGGCGCGGGCCATGAGGCTGGGAGGGCGCGACGCCGAGACGACTGGAGCAAAAAGTGACCGATACGATTCGCATCTCCCGCAGGACCTTCGCTCAGGGTCTCGCCCTTGGCCTGACCGGGGCGGCCGCTGCGCCGGCGCTGGCCAATGAAGGTTTCTTCGGCAGTCAGGCCGAATGGGCCCCGCGCTTCGACGCGGACGGACGCATCGGCGTGCCGCGCGCCGTCACCCCGCTTCTCTCGCCGCAGACCGTGGCCGCCACCGAACAGGCGATCGAGCAATATCGCCGTTATGTCGCGCAGGGCGGCTGGGCGATGGTGCCGACCGGCCAGACGCTGAAGCTGGGCGTGCGTTCGCCCGCTGTCGTCGCCTTGCGCCAGCGCCTCATCTACACCGGCGATCTTGATCCGGCCGCGGATTCCTCGCCCGTGTTCGACTCCTTCGTGGAGGCGAGCGTGCGCCGCTTTCAGGTGCGCCACGGCCTCAACGGCACCGGCGTCGCCGCCAGGCAGACGTTTCAGGCGATGAACGCGCCCGCCATCGAGCGGCTGCGCCAGCTTGAACTCAATCTCGTGCGCCTGCGGGCCTTCTCGGGCAATCTCGGCCATCGCCATGTGACGATGAACATTCCCGCCGCCGCCATCGAGACGGTGGAGGGCGGGCAGATCGTCACCCATCACACGGCCGGCGTCGGCAAGATCGACCGCCAGTCTCCGGTGATGCAGGCGCGCGCGCTCAGCGTGAACTTCAATCCCTTCTGGACCGTGCCCGCCTCGATCATCCGCAAGGATCTGATCCCCAAGATGCAGCAGGATCCCAATTACCTGACCGAGAACCGCATTCGCATCTACACGCGTTCGGGTCAGGAGATTCAGCCCCAGCAGGTGAACTGGAATTCGATGGAGGCCACGAATTACATGTTCCGCCAGGATCCCGGCGGCGACGTGAACTCGCTCGGCTTCGTGCGCATCGACATCGCCAATCCGCACGGCGTCTATATGCACGACACGCCGGCCAAGGGGATTTTCGGCGACGATTACCGCTTCGTTTCCTCAGGCTGCGTGCGCGTGCAGAACGTGCGCGACTATGTGGCCTGGCTCCTCAAGGAGCAGCCCGGCTGGGACCGCGACCGCATTGACGAGACGATCCGCTCCGGCCAGCGCGTGGATGTGCGCATCAACCCGGCGATCAACGTCTATTGGGTCTACATCACCGCATGGGCCGGCGACGGCGTGGTGCAGTTCCGCGAGGACATCTATCGCCGCGACGGCTTTGGCGGCGGCGGCGCGGTGGCGGACGCCTCCGCCCGCACGGGCGCGGGCGCCGCCGATGACGACCTGTTGCCGCCCCTGCGCTGAGGCCGGGCGGACCCAATTCATGCGAAGGCCGGGGGGCGACCCCGGCCTTTTCCTTGTGAGGCGCTGCGGGGCGGGGGCCTTCGTTTTTCTGGACGCGACGCCCGGCAGGCTCTATGTCCAATCCCGGTTTCCGTCGCGAATCCGCGGCCCCGCGCCAGTCCAGAGACCATCATGAGCCAGTCCACAGCAGCCGCTTTCGGCGTCCGTTCGAATTCTTTCTTTTCGGCCAGCCTCGCGGAGGCCGATCCGGAGATCGCCCGCGCCGTCGAGCTTGAGCTTGGTCGTCAGCGCGACGAGATCGAGCTGATCGCCTCCGAGAACATCGTCTCGCGCGCCGTGCTTGAGGCGCAGGGCTCGGTGATGACCAACAAATATGCGGAGGGCTATCCGGGCCGCCGCTATTACGGCGGCTGCCAGTTCGTGGACATCGCCGAAAACCTTGCTATCGAGCGCGTGACGCGGCTGTTCGGCTGCAAATTCGCCAATGTGCAGCCCAATTCCGGCAGTCAGGCGAACCAGGCCGTCTTTCTGGCGCTGCTTCAGCCGGGCGACACGTTCATGGGGCTGGATCTGGCCGCCGGCGGCCATCTCACCCATGGCTCGCCCGTGAACATGTCGGGCAAATGGTTCAAGACCGTCTCCTATGGCGTGGACGAGAAGACCCACCGTCTCGACATGGACGCGGTGGAGGCGGCGGCGAAGGCCCACAAGCCGAAGCTCATCATCGCCGGCGGCTCGGCCTATGCGCGCCATTGGGATTTTCCACGCTTCCGCGCCATCGCCGATGCGGTGGGCGCCTATCTGCTCGTGGACATGGCGCATTTCGCGGGGCTTGTGGCCGGCGGCGCCCATCCCTCGCCGTTCCCCCACGCCCATGTGGTGACGACGACCACCCACAAGACCCTGCGCGGCCCGCGCGGCGGCCTCATCCTCACCAATGACGAGGATCTGGCGAAGAAGCTCAATTCCGCGATCTTCCCCGGCCTGCAGGGCGGCCCGCTGATGCATGTCATCGCCGCCAAGGCGGTCGCCTTTGGCGAAGCGCTGCGCCCGGACTTCAAGCTCTATGCGCAGGCCATCGTCGACAACGCGAAGGCGCTCGCGGGCGCGCTCAACGCGCGCGGCTATGGTCTTGTGACGGGCGGCACCGACAATCACCTGATGCTCGTCGACCTGCGCTCGAAGAAGCTCACCGGCAAGGCGGCGGAAGCCGCGCTCGGACGCGCGCATATCACCTGCAACAAGAACGGCGTGCCGTTCGATCCTGAAAAGCCTTTCGTCACCTCGGGCGTGCGTCTTGGCACGCCGGCTGCGACCTCGCGCGGCTTCGGCGTCGCCGAATTCGCGCAGGTGGGCGAAATGGTCGCCGATGCGCTCGACGGCCTCGCCGCTAATGGCGAGGCGGGCAACGGCGCCGTCGAGGCGCGGGTGAAGGAGCGCGTGAGTGCGCTCACCGCGCGCTTCCCGATCTACTGAACCTTTGCGGGGAGGCCTCAGGCCTCCTCGCCTTTCTGCGTCCGAACCATCCGCAGGAGCGAAAGCCGTCACGACAACATCGCCGGGGGGAGTTCGGACTCGGCGCGGAACGCAAGCTCATGCGCTGTCCCTATTGCGGCAGTCTCGACACGCAGGTGAAGGATTCCCGGCCCACGGATGACGCCTCCGCGATCCGTCGCCGACGCGTGTGCTCGGGCTGCGCGGGGCGCTTCACCACATTCGAGCGCGTGCAATTGCGCGAGCTGACGGTGGTCAAGCGCTCGGGCCGGCGCGTTCCCTTCGAGCGCGACAAGCTCGCCAAATCCTTCGAGATCGCCTTGCGCAAGCGCCCGGTGGACGCCGACCGCATTGAGCGCATGGTGACGGGCATCGTGCGCCAGCTCGAAAGCCAGGGCGAGAGCGAGATTCCCGCCGAGCGCATCGGCGAGCTCGTGATGGAGGGGCTGAAGTCGCTCGACAGCGTCGCCTATGTGCGTTTCGCCTCCGTCTATCGCAATTTTCGCGAGGCGCGCGACTTTGAAACGCTCATCGACGAATTGAACGAAGAGACGCCGGAGCCTTCGCCCGACGGCTCGTCTTCGGCGCGCGCCTCATGAACGCGGGCGCCGAGATCGACGACGACGCGCGTTACATGGATGCGGCCATCGCGCTTGCGCGCCGCGGGCTTGGCGCCACCGCGCCCAATCCCGCCGTGGGCGCGCTTGTGGTGCGCGATGGCGTGATCATGGGGCGCGGCGCCACGCGGCCGGGCGGTCGCCCGCACGCGGAGACCGTGGCGCTCATGGACGCCGGCGAGGCCGCGCGCGGCGCGACGCTTTATGTGACGCTCGAACCCTGCAGCCATTACGGCGTGACGCCGCCGTGCGCGCGCGCCGTCGTGGACGCTGGCGTGGCGCGCGTCGTTTCCGCGCTTGAGGATCCTGATCCGCGCGTGGCGGGGCGCGGCCACGCGATCCTGCGCGAAGCGGGCGTCGCCGTGCGCGTGGGCGTGGGCGCCGCCGCCGCGCAGCGCGCCAATCTCGGCCACATTCTGCGCGTGAGCGCGGGCCGGCCGATGGTGACGTTGAAGCTGGCCGAAACAGCGGACGGTTACGCCGCCGGCGGGCCGCATGATCCGCGGCTGATGATCACCGGGCTCGCCGCCAACAATCGCGCGCAGATGATGCGCGCGAGCCATGACGCGATCATGGTCGGCGTCGGCACGGCGCTCGCCGACGATCCGCTGATGACGGTGCGCCTGCCGGGGCTTGAGGCGCGCAAGCCTTTGCGCGTCGTGCTCGACTCGGGCCTGCGCCTGCCATTGCGTTCGCGCCTTGTCGCGACAGCGCGCGAATGTCCCGTGCTCGTCGTGTGCGCCCCTGATGCGCCGCAGGACGCTGAGCGCGCGCTGATTGAGGCGGGCGTGGACGTGGCGCGCAGCGCGCGCGGCGCCGACGGGGCGCTTGATCTTCATGGGGCGCTGGCCTTGCTCGCCGCGCGCGGGATCACGCGCGTGTTCAGCGAAGGCGGGCCGGGCGTCGCGGCGCAGCTCATCGCGCAGGACCTCGCCGACGAAGTGGCGTTGTTCACCGCGCAAAAGCCATTAGGGCGCGAGGGCGTTGCGTCTCTTGCGCCGGCGGCGCGGGCGCGGCTCTCTGACGGCGCGCATTATCGACTGACGCAGGACGCCAGCGCAGGCGCGGATCGTCTGCGCCTGTGGGAGAGGGTTTTCTGACATGTTCACCGGCATTGTCACCGACGTGGGCGAAGTGTTGTCCGTCGAGCCGCGCGGCGCGCTCAACCGCGTGCGCATCGCCTGTTCCTTCGACGTCGCGGGCGTCGACATCGGCGCCTCCATCGCCTGCAGCGGCCCGTGCCTCACGGTCGTGGAGAAGGGTGTCGCGGACGGGCGCAACTGGTTCGAGGTGGACGCGGCGGCGGAGACTCTCGCGCTCACCAATGTGGGCCAGTGGCGAGCGGGCTCGCGCATCAATCTCGAACGCTCGCTGCGCATCGGGGACGAACTGGGCGGGCATATCGTCACCGGCCATGTGGACGGGCTTGCGGAGATCGTCGACCTGCGCGCCTTCGACGGCATGGCCCGTTTCGACATCCGCGCGCCCGCCGCCGTGTCGCGCTTCATCGCGCAGAAGGGCTCCGTCTGCCTCGACGGCACGTCGCTCACGGTCAACAGCGTCGAGGGCGACGTCTTCTCCGTCCTGCTCATTCCCCATACGCTTCAGGTGACGACCTGGGGCGAGCGCAAGATCGGCGACCGGCTCAACATCGAAGTGGACCTGATGGCGCGCTACGCAGCGCGCTTGTCGCAGGCGCAGGGCTGATCCGCGCCGGCGCGCTTGCGCCCCCGCGCCGGGCTCTTTAATGAACAGGCTCGTTCGCAGCTCCTGAATGGAAATCCCGCCATGGCCGAAGCCCGCCGCGCCAGCGCTCCTTTGCCCTCCGTGGAGGGCGCGCGTTTCCTCGTGGTGGAGGCGCGCTATTACGACGAGATCGGCGACATGCTGCTCACCGGCGCTGTCACGACGCTGAAAAGCGCCGACGCGCAGGTGGAGATCGTGGGCGTGCCGGGCGCGCTCGAAATTCCCGGCGCCATCCGCATGCTCATGCGCACCGGCAAATATTCCGGCGCCGTGGCGCTGGGCTGCGTCATCCGTGGCGAGACCTATCATTTTGAAATCGTGGCGGGCGAAAGCTCGCGCGCGATCATGGACCTCACGGTCAACGACATGTTCGCCGTCGGCAACGGCGTGCTGACGGTGGAGAACGAGGCGCAAGCGATCGTGCGCGCCGATCCCCAGCAGGGCGACAAGGGTGGCGACGCCGCGCGCGCAGCGATCACGCTTCATCACTTACGCAAACGCGCGGGACTCGCCTGATGGCCAAACAGCATCGCGCGGCCGCGCGCCTCGCCGCCGTTCAGGCGCTCTACCAGATGGACATCGCCGGCAAGGGCCTCAACGAGATCCTCGCCGAATTCGAAACGCACTGGATCGGCGGCTCCATCGAGGGCGTGCAATATGAGGAGGCGGACATCGACCTCTTCCGCGCGATCCTGCGCGGCGTGCTCGCCGATCAGGTCAGCATCGACCGCGAGACCGACGCCATGTTGCAGGAAGGCTGGCCGCTGCGCCGCGTGGAGGCGGTGATGCGCGCCATTCTGCGTGCGGGCATGTTCGAGCTTGCGCATAAGCCGGACGTGCCGGTGCGCGTCGTCATCGCCGAATATGTGGACGTCGCCGCCGCCTTTCTCGGCGCGGACGAGGTGGGCATGGTCAATGCGGTGCTCGACATGCTGGCGCGCAAGACGCGCCCGCAGGAGTTCGCCGCGCGCTGAGGGAGGTCTTCATGGGCGGTCCGCTGTCGGAAGACGATCTCATCGCCCGCGTCTTCGCGCCCCATGCGGGGCCGGGCGCCCTCGGCCTCAAGGATGACGTCGCCTGTCTCGCCGCTCCCGTCGGGCGCGATCTCGTCATCACCAAGGACGCCATCGTCGCGGGCGTGCATTTCTTTCCCGACGATCCGCCCGAGTCCATCGCGCGCAAGGCGTTGCGCGTGAACGTCTCCGACGTCATCGCCAAAGGCGCCGATCCTATGGGCTTTCTGCTCGCCGCCGCTTTGCCGCCGAGCGTGACGCTCGACTGGCTTGAGGCTTTCGCGCAGGCGCTCGGCGCGGACGCGAAACTCTATTCCTGCCCGCTGCTCGGCGGCGACACGGTGCGTACGCCGGGGCCGGCCACATTCTCCATCACCGCGCTTGGCAGCGTGCCTTCGGGCCGCATGGCGGCGCGCACGGGGGCGCGCGCCGGCGACGTCATCTTTGTTACGGGCACCATCGGCGACGCGGCGCTGGGACTTTACGCCCGCGCGGGCGCCAATGACGCGCCGGACTGGATGAGCGCGCTTGCGCCCGATCATCGCGCGCATCTGCGTCAGCGCTATCTGGAGCCGCAGCCGCGGTTCGCTTTGCGCGGCGCCTTGCGCGACTTCGCTCATGGCGCGATGGACGTGTCCGACGGACTCGTGGGCGATCTTGCGAAAATGATGCGCGCGAGCGGATGCGGCGCCCGCGTCGAGCTTGCGCGTGTGCCGCTCTCAGCCGCCGCGCAGGCGGCGGTCGCGTGCGATCCCTTCGCGCTGGAGATCGCGCTCACCGGCGGCGACGATTACGAGATTGTCTGCACGGTGGGCGAAGACAAAGCGTCGGCATTCGAGGCGGCGGCTGCTGCTGCTGACGTGCGCGTCGCGCGCATCGGCGCGGTGCAGAAGGCGCAGGCGGGCGTGACGTTCATCGACGCCGAGGGCAAGCCGCGCGATTTCGCGCGCGGCTCCTTCAGTCATTTCTGATTTCAGAACAGGGCAGCGAATTGCGCGGCCGCCGCGCGCGGATCCTGCGCCGCGACGATGCCCGACACGATGGCGAGCCCATTGGCGCCGGCGGCGAGAACGGGCGCGGAATTGTCGGCCTTGAGGCCGCCGATGGCGATGACGGGGGCCTGCGTCTGCGCGCGCAGGGCGCGGAAGCCTTCCACGCCGAGCGGCGTTGAAGCGTCAGCCTTCGTCTGTTGCAGATAGAGCGGACCCATGCCGAGATAATCGGTCTGGGCCGCGTCAGGCTGCGCGAGTTGCTGCGCATTGGTGATCGAGAGGCCGAGGAGTTTGTCGGGGCCGATCATGGCGCGCACGCGCTCGACCGGCATGTCCTTCCAGCCCACATGCACGCCGTCGGCGTCCACGGCGAGCGCGATGTCGGCGCGGTCGTTGATGATGAGCGGCACGCGCAGCGGCGCGAGCAGCGTCTTCAGCGCGCGCGCTTCTTCAAGAAACTCGCGCGTGGTCGCGGACTTTTCGCGCAATTGCACCATGGTGACGCCGCCCTGCACGGCTTGCGCCACGACGTCGACGAGCGGGCGCCCGCGCGCAAGGCCGCGGTCGGTGATGAGGCAAAGTCGCCAGATGCGGGGATCATGAGTCATGTGGTCGGTCTCTTGTCAGGCGAGGCGCAGGTCCGCCGCCACCTCGTCGGGCGAGATGGCGTAGAGCGCGTCGAGAAAAGCAGTGCGCAGGGAGCCGGGGCCTTGCGCCTGCGCGGCCGCGCGTTCGCCCGCCACGCCATAGAGCGCGGTCGCGGCGAAGGCGGCCTCGAAGGGATCCGAGGCGACGGCCAGAAAAGCGCCCATGACGGCGGACATGGAGCAGCCGAGCGCGGTCACGCGCGGCATGAGCGGCGATCCGTTCGCCACGCGCGCGATCCGCTCGCCGTCGGTCACGACATCCACGGCGCCGGTGGCGACGACGGCGCAGAAGCAATGGCGCGCGAGTTTCACCGCCAGCGCTTCAGCCTCCTGCGGCGTGTGCACGGAATCGACGCCGCGCGGGGCGGCGTCGTCCTGCGTGAGGCCGGCGGCGCGGGCCGTCGCTATGATCTCGGAGGCGTTGCCGCGGATGATCGCGGGCCGGTGGCGCAGCAGGCGCAGGATGAGGTCGTCGCGAAAGGTCATGGCGCCGGCGGCGACGGGATCGAGCAGCCAGGGCCTGCCATGCACGCGCGCTATGGTCGCGGCCTGCTCCATCGCGTGCGCGCTGTCTTTCGACAAAGTGCCCACGTTGATGACAAGCGCATCGACGCGCGGGGTGAACTCGCCCGTCTCCTCCGGCGCGTGGACCATCGCGGGCGAGGCGCCCACCGCGAGCAGCGCATTGGCGGCGATGTCCATGGAGACGAAATTGGTGATGTTCTGCACGAGGGGGCGCGCGGCGCGCATCTCGCCCAGCAAGACGCCGGCGCGCGCGGCCAGCCGCGCGTTGTCGTTCGCCTGATCCTTGCCTTGAGTCGTCATGCCGAAACGCATCCCCTCATCCGCCCCTATCTAGGACGAAACGGGGGCGGGGGACAGGGCGGGGCGGGGGCAGGGCTTCTCGTCAGGATTGCGCGGGGGCGCCCTGTTGCACGAAGCGTTCCAGCGCCGCGCCCCAGCAATGGCTCATGTTGGACGCCATGGCGACCACATGTTCGGCGAGCGGCTCCGGCATGGTCTCGTCGGCGGCCTCTTTCCACAAAGCGAGCCAGCGCTCGAAATGTGCTGACTGGATGCCCATCCCCACATGGGGCTGGAAGGGCTGGCCCGTATAGCGCTCCGTGCTAAGGATCGCGCGCGACCAGAAATCCTGCATGGTGCGGATATGGGCGTCCCAGTCGTGGACCGCGCGGGCGAACATGGGGCCGATGAGCTCGTCCGCCTTGATCTTCTCATAGAAGCGCACGAGGCCGGCCTTGAGCGCGTCCTCGATGACGACGCGCGCCGCGGCCTCCTCGGCCTCGTCGATCTCAGGGGCGGCGTCAGGCGTGTTCGAACGGTCGTCCATGGGAATCCTCCTCAGGCCATCATGCTGGCCGGGCGCGCGTCCGCAAGCCTTGATCCAGAGCAAGATGGGAAGGGGCGTCAAAACTTGACTTGAACGCTGCTATGGGCTAAAGAGGATAAGTTCCCCCCGGGTCGGCCTTTTTGAAGGCGCGTTGCTGGGGTTTTGCTTTTGGGGCGCGGCCTGCGTCCTCCCGGCAGCCTGCGTCCTCCCGGCAGCCTGCGTCCTCCCGGCAGCCTGCATATCTCCCGCAGCCTCTCCTGCTTGGCCTTAAGCTATTCCCAAGGCTGATTGCAGGCGTCCTGATATTCTGGCAAGAGGGCCCCGATCGCCGAACGCCCCGAATCCGTCACAATTCGGGCGCCGGCGTAGATAAGCCAGTTTGACTGGATCCCGGAGACCGAAAGGGCGGAACTCCATGAGCGCATTGACATGGGTAATTCTCGGCGGGCTTCTGTCCGTCGTTTACGGCGCGTACACGATCGCGGCCGTGATGAAGGCTGACGCCGGCAACCAGCGCATGCAGGAAATCGCCGGCGCCGTCGCTGAAGGCGCGCAGGCCTATCTGAAGCGCCAGTACATCACCATCGCCGGAGTCGGCGTGGTCATTCTGATCGGCATCGGCCTGTTGCTGGGCTGGCTGGTCGCCATCGGCTTCCTGATCGGCGCGGTGCTTTCGGGCGCGGCCGGCTTCATTGGCATGAACGTCTCGGTGCGCGCCAACGTGCGCACGGCGCAGGCGGCCACGCAGTCGCTGGCCGGCGGCCTCGACATCGCCTTCAAGGCGGGCGCGGTGACCGGCATGCTGGTCGCGGGCCTCGCTCTGCTCGGCGTCGCGGTTTATTTCTGGGTTCTCACCGGCCCGCTCGGCCTTAAGGTGAACGACCGCACGGTGATCGACGCGCTGGTCGCGCTCGGCTTCGGCGCCTCGCTCATCTCCATCTTCGCGCGTCTGGGCGGCGGCATCTTCACGAAGGGCGCCGACGTCGGCGCCGACCTCGTGGGCAAGGTGGAAGCCGGCATTCCGGAAGATGATCCGCGCAATCCGGCGACCATCGCCGACAACGTGGGCGACAACGTCGGCGACTGCGCCGGCATGGCCGCCGACCTGTTCGAGACCTATGCTGTGACGGTCGTCGCCACGATGGTGCTCGGCGCGATCTTCTTCGCCACGCAGAGCGCCGCGCTCTGGACCTCGATGATCTATCCGCTCGCGATCTGCGCGGCCTGCATCGTCACGTCCATCGTCGGCACCTATGCGGTGAAACTGGGCGCCAACAATTCCATCATGGGCGCTCTCTACAAGGGCCTCATCGTCACGGGCGTGCTGACCATCGGCGGCCTGTGGATCGTCACGCAGCTGCTCGTCGGCTGGGGCGAAATGGGCAAGGTCGCGGGCCAGTCCATCACGGGCACGAACCTGTTCATCTGCGGCCTCATCGGCCTCGTGGTGACGGGCGCCATCGTGTGGATCACGGAGTACTACACCGGCACGGGCAAGCGCCCTGTGGTGTCCATCGCGCAGGCCTCGGTGACGGGCCATGGCACGAACGTGATTCAGGGCCTCGCCGTCTCCCTCGAGTCCACCGCGCTTCCGGCGATGGTGATCGTGGGCGGCATCATCTCCACCTTCCAGCTCGCCGGCCTCTATGGCACGGCGATCGCTGTGACCACCATGCTCGGCCTCGCCGGCATGATCGTGGCGCTCGACGCCTTCGGCCCGGTGACGGACAACGCCGGCGGCATTGCGGAAATGGCCGGCCTGCCGAAGGAAGTGCGTCACTCGACCGACGCGCTCGACGCGGTGGGCAACACCACGAAGGCGGTGACGAAGGGCTATGCGATCGGTTCGGCGGGCCTTGGCGCGCTTGTGCTGTTCGCCGCCTATACGAACGACCTGCAGGCGTTCATCGCTGAGGGGCGTCCCTACTTCAAGGATGTGGGCCAGGTCTCCTTCGACCTGTCGAATCCTTACGTGGTGGCGGGCCTCATCTTCGGCGGTCTCATCCCCTACCTGTTCGGCGGTATCGCCATGACGGCGGTGGGCCGCGCGGCGGGTTCGGTCGTTGAGGAAGTGCGTCGTCAGTTCCGCGAAATGCCCGGCATCATGCAGGGCACGCAGCGTCCTGACTATGGCCGCGCGGTGGACCTGCTGACGCGTTCCGCGATCAAGGAAATGATCATC
>Ga0315899_10001125_pt1 | contig 30986 bp, 30 predicted proteins | sample LakEriMetagenome_2_FD_203518 | JGI IMG/M metagenome (GOLD analysis project Ga0315899, IMG submission 203518) | Freshwater fungal communities from buoy surface, Lake Erie, Ohio, United States - Buoy 4 MA112 | ecosystem: Environmental > Aquatic > Freshwater > Lake | place: USA: Lake Erie, Ohio...
TAAGCCAACCTTTGAGCCATCTTCATTGAAGACTTCAAATGCACGCGCTTCTGGGTGGTAGGTAATTAAGTCAGGACGTTCTTTAAATGAGATTCCAAAGAGTTTATTAGCGGCAAAGAAGATTCCCTTTTCCAAGACTGATTCCAACTCAAAGTATGGACGCATCTTGCTGGTATCAATGTTGTACTTTTCTAGGCGAACTTTCTCGGTGTAGTAACCCCAGTCCCAACTTTCGATATCAGTTCCGGCGGACTTCTTTAAATCTTCGGCTTCTTTTCGGGCATTACGGACCGCAGCTGGCGCAATTTTTTTGAGCATTGCGTGAACATTCTCTGGGTGTTCAGCGGTCTGCACTGAAATAACGTGCTCGGCGTGTGTGTTATGGCCAAATAACTTGGCACGTTCTGCGCGCAACTTAACCATCTTTAAAAGTACAGGCTTATTGTCGTTTCCATTCTGACGATTAGCCTTAAGCAAGGAGCGCTGCATAATCTTCTTGCGAAGTTCACGATTCGAAAGGGAATCTAGAACTGGATTACCAGAGAAATTAACCATCGCAATCAGCCATTTACCATTGTGGCCACGTTCTTTGGCGGCAGCTGCAGCAGAGGCGATCTCGTTCTCACTTAGCCCTTCCAACTCTTCAACACTTTCAACAAGTACTGCCAAGTCATTTGTATCAGTCAAAACATTCTTTGAAAATTGCGTCTCCAGCTTCGACAACTCTTCGTTGAGCTGTTTTAGGCGTTCACGCTCTGCATCGGTCAGATGTGCACCGGCGTGAATAAGGCGCTTGTAATAACGCTCGAGTAGCCAAGCATCTTCACTGTTTAGCCCCAATGATTCGCGGTTGTCGTACAAAGCTTTGATTCTCGAATAAAGAGCAGGATTCAAATTGATGGCATCTTGGTGTGCCGCTAGCTTTGGGGCAAGTTCTTCTTCAATTGCATCTAGAGAATCACTGGTATCGCTAGAAGACTTGTTAAAGAAGACTCGAAGTACGCGAGACAACATCTGCCCACTTTTTTCCAGAGCAACAATTGTGTTCTCAAATGTCGCGTCCCCTGGAGTGTTCAGAATTTCCTGAACTTCAGCTAATTGTTGCGTGCAGCCTTCATAAAAAGCAGGAAGATAGTGCTCCTCCTTTATTAGTGCAAAAGGTGGAAGTTCGTATTCAAGGGTGCTTCTCTCGGCAAATGGGTTTGCAGTAGTCATAACACAAACCCTACAGGCAGCTCCAGACGGTGTGATTTCAATAGCGCCTTATCTTTCAGAATTACATCAGTCTTGCCATCGGCAACGATTATTCCGCCCGAAAGAATTACTGATCGCTCGCAAAGTTCGTGCGCATAAGGCAAGTCGTGAGTAACCATCACGATTGTGATATCAAGTGAGCGCAAAATATCGGCTAATTCACGGCGACTAGCTGGGTCTAAATTAGATGATGGTTCGTCGAGAATTAATATCTCTGGCTTCATCGCAAGGACAGTCGCAACCGCGACTCTACGCCTTTGTCCAAAAGATAGGTGATGCGGTGGGCGATCGATAAATTCAAGCATTCCAACCTGGATTAGCGCTTCTGCCACTACCTTGTTTAGCTCTTCACCACGCAACCCCATGTTGTAAGGGCCGAAAGCAATATCTTCACCAACTGTTGGCATAAATAATTGATCATCGGGATCTTGAAAGACTATTCCAACTTTAGAACGGATTGCTTTGAGCGATTCTTTATTTTTGCTGTCAACAAGCGTTCCAGAGATGCGAACTTCTCCCTGCATCGTCGGATGTATACCGTTCATATGCATTACTAACGTTGTCTTACCGGCGCCGTTAGGACCAAGAAGCGCAACGCGCTCACCTTTTTGAATCGTGAGATTGACCCCGAAGAGCGCTTGATTGCCATCGGGGTAAGCAAATGCAAGTTCAGAAATCTGCAAACTCGGTACGTTAGACATTTCTACCAACCAATCATTAGTGCGATAAGTGAAGCGGTCAGAGCAAGAAAAGGAATTGATAAAGCGATCAACCATTGTCGTACGGTGACTTTTTGGTTATTTAAAGATGGAAGTACGCCATCAAAACCGCGAGAAAGCATGGCTAAGTGCACGCGCTCACCACGTTCGTATGAGCGGATAAAGAGCGCGGCGGCAGCTGTTGCTAAGACTTTCCAATGTTTGATTCCGGTTGCAGTAAAACCACGAGATTCGCGCGCAATTTTCATCCGCTCCATCTCATCGCTAATCACATTGATATAACGCAACATAAATGAAGCGATCTGAACCATAATGGTTGGAAGCTTTAAAGTTTCTAAACCACGTAAAATCTCGCGGGCGGTAGTTGTTGTTGAGAGAATCACCGCTGCTAATACACCGAGCGTTCCCTTAACAACAATTGATGTTCCAGCCAATAAACCATCGCGATAAAGTTCTAAACCGAAAACTGAGAACTTTTCTCCTTCCCCAAAAAATGGCATCAATATGGCGAAGAAGATAAATGGAATTTCGATCAGAGCGCGCTTGAAGAGAAGCAGAATCGGAATTTTGCTCATTACCGCCGTGAAGATTAATAGGCTAAAGAAGGCGATAAATGCGGGCCAGCGAGTGATCGGAGTAGCCACTGAAACCGAGATAAAAGCAAGAACAGTCAGAATTTTGACGTGGGATGGAAGCGAATGCGTGACTGAGTGTCGATGTAGGTAGAGACGCTCTCCTACATCGTGTCCGTGGTGGTGGCCGTGACTATGAACGAGATCAAGGTCAGGGCTTTGAGTCTTTATTTTCTTCCGCCAGGTTTACGACGGATCAAGAAAAATAGTCCGGTTGAGATCGCGCCAGTTGCGATTACACCGATGACACCTGCAACACCGGTTGAAATTCGTTCGTTTTCAACTCCCTTAACTCCGTAATCGGCGAGAACTCCATCGCTATTGGTGTTCTTTTTTGCGGTCTCAATAAAGCCAATGTCACCAGCAACTTTCTCTAAGCCATCTGGATGTGAAGATGCGTAGAAAGAGACCACACCAGCAAGAAAGAGCGATGCAATAAAACCTGAAATTAAGAATGTTTTCTGTTTCATTTATTGGCCCGAATCTCTAATTGAGAAACTTGATTCTTATACCCATAAACCAAATCTGAGCGGCTGGCGAGTACTGCACCTACTGCAAAGAAGGTAATCAACGCTTCACCGATTCCGATAAGCAAGTGCGTGCCGATCATTGCGGTAAGAACGGCCGAAACGGAAAATGTTGCGTTTGCACCAATTGCATATTGCAGAACGAAACCTGCCGCCGCAGCTGGTACTGATAGAAGCGCGGCGATTGCGGCTGCGATACTGATTGAGACTTTCTTTTTTGGCATAATTTTTTTAATCAATAAGAACACGCCATAACCAAACCAGACGGCAATGATTGACATATTGAAGATACTTAAACCAAGTGCACTTAACCCGCCATCGGCGAATAAGAGCGCTTGCAAAATCAACACAATTGTTATGGCCAGAGTTGCCGCATACGGCCCGATTAATACCGCAGCCAGAGCGGCGCCAAGTAAGTGTCCACTGGTACCCGCAGCTACTGGAAAGTTGAGCATCTGCACGGCGAAGATAAAGGTGGCGGTCAGACCCGCTAAAGGCGCGGTCTTTTCATCGAGCGCGGATTTAGCCCCTCGGATAGAAATAGCAACACCCGCAGCGGCCACGGCGGCGAAGGCGCCAGAAGTGGGTAGATCAATAAATCCGTCAGGGATGTGCATGGCTCAACTTTAACCTAGATGCAAACGATTTGCATCTGGAAAAGAGCCCCAAATCGCTAAGTCAGCGCTCCTGAAGAGCCACTTTGGACTAATCTCAACTCAAGCGAAGTGGAATATCTAGGCAGGGGGTATCGATGAGCGAAGATGATGGCCAAGAAGAGCTCGTATCCGAGGAAATGCTCTGGGATCGAATACCGGAAGTAAATGGCGCAGAACGCGCAAATACTTATTACGAACTCTCTGCCCGAATCTTTGCTCGCGGTCAATATGACGAAGCGCTCGCGCTCGCCGAAACCGCTCGCGATATCTTTGCCGAACTCGGAGCTGCAGAATCGAGTGAAGGACTTGCTCAGGCATATTCTGCAATTGGCTATAACTTAAATCAACTCAAGCGCATGGATGAAGCAGCTTCAGCGATGAGCAAAGCGGTAGAAATTCTGCGCGAAAATAAGTCACCGCTTTCACTTGAACTCGCCTGCACGTTAGGTGAGTGGTGGTATGCATCTAAGAATTTCGAAAAAGTTGTCGAGATTATGGATGAGTGCGCCCAAGAGCATTTAGTTGATGGAAATCAATTAGGTGCAGCCAATGACTTACATCTACTGGGCTGTGCTTATCGTGAGTTAAAGAAATATGACTTAGCAATCTCCACATTTAAAGAAGCGCGCCTAATTTTCAAGACAGAGAAAGAGGTAATTCAGGTCGCACGTTGTGATCAAAAGATCGCTTCTTGTTATGTTGAACTTGGTGATGGCGAGAAAGCTCTAGAAGCGGCGCGCAAAGCGATTGATGTATTTGAAACTGGCCACGATCACCGCCGCGAAACTTTTGCCCTATTTGAGTATGGCAAGGCAGAGGTATTGCTGGGCAAACTAGAAGCTGGATTGGCAACTTTAGATGGAGTTTTACAGATCATCTCTGAAGACGATCCAAAAGACTTTGAACTCATCGTGGATATTGAAACTCGCATGTCTACCGTCTTACGTAACTTAGGGCGAATAGATGAGGCGAATGAGATAGATCGCCGCCTTATTGCAGTGCGTGAGGCAATGGAAGATGTTCCAGCGCCTGTGGATTTAGGCGACTAAACCATTAACTCAATCGGGGCAGATGTTGCAGCGCCCAGTGATACATCGCAATCGCCCCGGCGGCAGATGCATTCATAGAACGAGTCGATCCATACTGTTGAATCGCATACAGAACTTCACAGGCAGCCACGCCTTCATCGGACATTCCTGCGCCTTCTTGGCCAAAGAGTAGAACGCAAGATTCTGGAAGTGCAGAGCCTTCTAGTTGCTTGGATGTCGGGACATTATCGATTCCGATAATTGGCAAGTTGTTTTCATTACACCAGGCCGCAAAATCAGCGATCGTTGGATGATGAATAACTCTCAGATATCTATCAGTAACCATTGCCCCGCGCTTATTCCAATCGCGTTTTCCAACGATATGAACCGCAGAGACGTTAAAGGCATTTGCCGTGCGAACCACTGATCCAATATTTAAATCGTGCTGCCAATTTTCAATTGCTATATGCAATTTATGGCGTTTGCTATCGAGATCTGCAACTATCGCCTCGACTGACCAATAACGATAGTGATCTAAAACATTTCGGCGATCACCATTTTCTAACAGCTCTGGGTCATATTGTGATCCTGTTGGCCAAGGTTTCTCGTGTGGCCCAACTCCGACAACTGGAAAAAATTCTCCTGGTCCAATCGTGGCAGGTGTATTAATTTCCATGAGCACACTCTAAACTTAATAAGGGTTAAACGCTAGAAAGGGCTAAACCAATGGAAATAGTATTTCTGATTGCCTATATCGTGCATATGTTGGCGATTCTCGGAATTCTTGTATTGCTTCTGCTCCAATGGAATAAGAGTCCTCGCAAGCTTTCAACAGGAGTCCTACACAGCACTGCAACTGCATTAGTCGCAGGACTGGTAATGGTTGGTACTTACGCTTCAGCTAAACCTGACGAGGAGCTAAATCACATAAAAGTGGCGATAAAACTTGTCATTGTTGTGACAATTCTGGCGATTAGCTATCTAAATATTAAGAAGAGTGAGCTTAAGAAGAGTATTTGGATTTCTCTACTCGGGCTAACGTTCTTAAATATAATTATTGCGACCGCGCGGTTCTAGCCACTAAAAATGAAGAAACTGTTGGGGTTAGGCGCTGCCATTATTTCGGCGAGCCTTTTAACATCATCTACCGCTACAGCCTTTGATCCACAATCAGCCGCGACAGTCTTCAAGAAGATGGCCGCTTCGCCCACTTTAAATAACCCATCGATTTCACTTATCGATGTAAGTACCGGAAAAGTTGTCTTCGAATCTAACGCTAATTCACAGCGCAAGCCAGCATCGCTGATGAAACTCTTGTCTGCAGCAGCAACACTTAAGTATTTGGATTCTTCTACTGTCTTTGCAACATCAGTTTCGCTAGGGCCAACGCCAAATTCGCTGGTGATCGATGGGCAATACGATCCTTGGATATCAATGGATGCCAAGGCGGCAGAGAAGATGAAGCGCACCTACTTTTATGGTTTTGCATCTAGAGGGCTGAGCGCGGTTAAGAAAAACTCAGAAGAATCTGTTGATAAGTTAAAGATTTACTACAACGATTTGTATTCGACAGAAATCGCTAAACTCAAGTCATATTATAAAAAGCGCGGTGTAAGCACCACTTTTGAAAAAGTTAGTGATTCAAAGGCTAAGGCAATCGCAGGAGAACAAGTCTTTTTCTCAACCTCACCTACAGTAAAAATAATTATGGACTGGTTCTTGGTTTGGAGCGATAACGATGTTTCTGAACGAATGGCGCGTATAGCAGCAAAGGCTGCTGGAAATGAGTTTAGTCAAAAAGGGGTGGCGAAAACTTTTGACAAAGTACTACGTGATTTAGAGATCGATCCTTCAAAGATCATCATTAAAGATGCAAGTGGGTTATCGAAAGAGAATAAGCTAACTGCAAATGTTCTCACTCAACTACTCTATAAAATTCATTCAGATCCACTTTTTTCACAGATGATTGATGGGCTTCCGGTGGGTGGAAAAACAGGAACCCTAACCAAGCGATATATCGAATCTGCACCTCAAGCAGTTGGATTAGTTAAGGCAAAGACAGGGACCCTTTCTGGAACTGTAAGTTTGGCGGGATATGTTCAATCAGGAGATCGCGAATACGCATTTACAATTATTGCTGACAAGATAAAGCGGACTCGCACAGCGAGTGAGCGAGCACGAGAAACTCTCGATATTTACTTAGGAAAGATAGCCGCGCCGCTTTTGGTTCCGATCAGCGAATCCACCACCGCAATTATTGGTTAGCAAATACCTTAATAGATCCGTCGTAACATGCGACCCAAGTTCGAGAATTAACAGAATCATAGGTAACGCCAATTGGTTCTGAACAAACTTTTATATTTTGAAGGACTGTCATATCTGAAGTTCTAACTTTGGTGAGAGTTCCACTGCGAAAGTTAACTACGAATAACGATGTGCCATCTTTTGATATCGCTAAGCTACGCGCAGACTTTCCGGTAGATACAGACTTAATGGCTTGATTGGCCGATAGATCCCAAGCGATGACTTTTCCCGAGATATTTAGCGTTGCATACAACCGTGATCCATCCGGGGATAATTCAATGGCGCGAGGGTTAGAACCGATGGATATGTAATCGACTGAGAAACTCTCTAAATCAATACGATGGATTCGGCTTCCACCCATTTCAGCAACATATGCGAACTTGCTGTCACTTGAGATTGAAATTCCACGGGGATAACGCCCGATTTTGATTGACTTAACCGTCTTCTGAGATTCAACCGAAATTACGGTGACGGTATAGGAACACCAATTTGAAACGAGAATATATTTATTATCGGGAGTTACCTTTACGACTTTAGGAACTGAACCAACTGGGTAAACGGCGTCAATCTCGCCTTTTGCTAAGTTAACGCGAGATAAAAAACTCTTGTCATAACCATTTGCAGGTGAACAAGTATCAGTTCCCTCTTTATTAAAACCTTTGCCGTACATTGCATAATTTGTAAAGTACAAATACTTTCCATCTGGCGAGTATGCGCCTTCTACAGGCGCACCTTTATATGTCCCAGAGTATTTTGAATATCCAAAATCAGATAATCGAACTGCATCAGGAACAGTTTTCTTTAACTCCATTGTCGTGGCATCATAAATAGTCACGCTGTGGCGATACATCATGTTGTGTGCGCTAACTAAACCATCATTGGATGCTTGCACTGATTTTGGAGCAATGGCTCCGGTTATTGTCTTGATCAGCTTTAATGAGGTTTGATCGGTGGTAGCGATTGCGCTCATCGGAATTGATGTGATTAATAAAGAGAATAGAAGAAGAAAACTCACCCTCATTCTATTCATAAGGGTGAGTTTACCTTCGAAAAACTAGTCGTCGTCACCTTCATCATCTTCGTGATCGTCGTCTCCATAATCGTCGTCGTCACCTTCATCATCGTCATAATCGTCGTCGTCACCTGTGGTCGGAAGTGTCGCGATAGCAGGTTGCTTTGCAACGCCTGAAAGAGATTTAGATGCAGAATTTGGACTCGCAGGTACAGCGCTGGCCAGAACGCTTAACCCTTGCTCAGTTGCGTTGGCAGGAACTTTTGCTCCACTTTGCCCAATAAGGGCTCCGGCACCCACAATTGATAGAGCTGCAGCTAGGACCAGCGCGGGTAGCGCGCGAGTTGACTTCTTTACTTGCGGTGCAGCATCTGCTTCAGCAAGTTCGATCCATTCGGGCTTATTTGGAGGTGTCATTTGTCATATCCCTTTCTTCATTACGCACGATAGACCGCCTTCCTTAGAAACCTGTGAGAACACTGCGCATTAATGCTGAGTAATCTTGACCTGTGCAAACCGATTCACGCGTAAATCTCGCTACAAAAGCCCGAGGCTATGTAGACCTGATGAAATTGCGCGTTGTTGAACTCTTATTGGTTTCAACTCTTCCTGCGATGGTTTTGGCGCAAAACGGACTGCCATCACTTTCACTAACGATCGCAACTTTAATTGGCGGAACTCTAGCCGCAGGCAGCGCAAATGCTTTTAATATGGTTATTGAATCTGAATCAGATAAGTTAATGAAACGTACTGCAAAGCGCCCACTTGCAACAGGCATCTTAAATAAAAGAGAAGCAACTATCTTTGCAACGCTAATTGGTTTAATTTCCCTTATTGTCTTTGGAGTCTTCACTACTCCGCTTGCTACGTTGTTATCTTTTATCGCGATCGCTTTCTATGTAATTGTTTACACAATTGGGCTGAAGCGAAGAACCACTCAAAATATTGTTTGGGGCGGAGCCGCGGGATGTATGCCAGCGCTAATCGGTTGGGCTGCAGTAACTAATTCGTTATCTGTAACCGCCTGGTCATTCTTCTTTGTTATATTCTTTTGGACACCACCACATTTTTGGGCGCTAGCCATCAAATATAAAGATGATTACGCCGCAGCCGGTATTCCGATGTTGCCTGTTGTCGCTACCAAAACCCATTTACTTCGCCAGATGTGGGTTTACACGATCGCGATGATTGCGTCATCCGTTGCACTCTTTATAAATGCAGATTTGCAATTATGGGCGCAACTTCTCAATTTAATCTTAGGCGTTGTATTTGCGTGGCAGCTACGCGGTTTAGATGAAAAGTCAGAAAATTATGAAAAGATCGCTGGAAAGATATTTCACTGGTCAATTACTTACTTAAGCCTATTGTCGGTACTGCTAGTTGCGGCTCAGTTGTTGAAGGCTTGAGTTAAATCCTTAATAAGATCATCAACATGCTCCAGGCCTACTGAAAGTCGTAGTACTGAAGGAGTAATTCCCATCTCTGCCTGAACTTCTGGTGATAAGCGGCGATGGGTAGTTGAAGATGGATGAGTTATCAGAGATTTACTGTCACCTAAGTTATTTGAGATATCGATAATGCGAAGCGCGTCCATAAACTTGAAAGCATCTTTCTGATTGCCCGCAAATTCAATACCAATAGTGCTGCCTCCACCACTCATCTGCTTCTGCACAATTGTGTAATCAGGATGTGATTTGAGGCCAGGGTACTTAACGGATTTAATTTCTTTCCGTGTCTCAAAGAATTCTGCGATCTTTTGTGCGTTCTGGCACATCCGTTGTACACGCATCTCCATAGTTTCCAAAGACTTTAGGAGAACCCACGCATTAAATGGGCTGAGCGTTGGACCGGTGTGGCGAATAAATGGAACCAATGATTCGTGTATGTATGAGAAAGAACCTAAAACTGCGCCAGCAAGTACGCGACCTTGGCCATCAATATGTTTAGTAGCTGAATACATAACAACATCGGCACCAAGTTGAAGTGGTTTTTGCAGAACAGGAGAAGCCATCACGTTATCAACAATTACCGTAGCACCGACTTTATGTGCCAAGTCGCTAACCATTCGAATATCAACAATTTCCATCAGTGGATTACTAGGTGACTCAATAAAGACAACTTTTGTCGGTTTATTAAGTGCAGCAGCCCAAGTTGCGGGATCATTACCTTTAACCAACTCAACGGTTACGCCCCACTTAGGCAAAATTTCTGTCAGCACAACGTGGCAAGAACTAAACATTGCTGCTGAAGCAACTAAGTGATCACCAGCGCGAACCAAACACGCAATTGAGGCGAACATGGCAGACATTCCTGAACCTGTGGCAACACAATATTCAGCGCCCTCAACCGCCGCTAACCGTTTCTCAAACATCTGGACGGTTGGGTTATGAAATCGGCTATAAAGATAGTGATCTGTTTCATCCGCAAATGAGTCGAAAGCTTCTTGCGCAGATGAATATGTAAATCCGCTATTGAGATAGAGCGCCTCGGAAGTTTCTCCGAAACCAGATCGGGCCAGTCCAGCGCGCACCGCATCGGTCTGGGGATTTAAATCCCAATCTGGGGCAGGTCGCGGATTACGCGGCTGATAGCCCCAAGTCTCATTACTCACACCGATAATTCTAAGGTGCAATTGCTATATTCCACACATGCCTAAACTCGCAATCTCAGTAGATGATTTGAGCAAGAAATATGAAACCGGTCTGGCGGTATCACACGCAAAATTTGAAGTTCCGCTGGGCACTATCTGTGGCTTTGTTGGCCCAAATGGTGCAGGAAAGACGACCACAATTCGAATGCTGCTTGGCCTGATCTCACCAACAGGAGGAAATGGCCAAATTTTGGGTGAACCGATTTCTTCGCCAGAAAAATACCTATCAAGTGTTGGCGCAATGATTGAAGGTCCTGCTTTCTATCCCGCGCTTTCTGGCGCTGAGAATTTACGAGTTTTAGCAACGCTAGGTGGATTTCCGCAAGATAGGGTTGATCAACTACTGAAACAAGTCGGTTTAGCAGATCGCGGTAAATCAAAGTACAAGACTTATTCATTAGGAATGAAGCAGCGTTTAGGTATCGCAGCTGCGCTACTTCCAAATCCAAGGCTTTTAATTCTTGATGAACCAACGAATGGGCTAGACCCAGAAGGTATTCAAGAAATTCGTCAATTACTTCGCGAATTAGCGGATAAAGGAACGACAGTATTTGTCTCTTCTCACTTGTTATCTGAGCTAGAAATAATTAGCGAATACTTGGTTATGTTACGAAAAGGTGAAGTAGTTTTTGCGGGTCCGATCCAAGATCTATTTGATCAACAGCAACCTTTTATGATTGTAAAAACTGCGAGCGAGCAAGATCTGCAGAAGATAATTGCGATCGCACAAGCGGCAGGGCATAAAGCTCATCTGCGCGATGGCGCTGCGCATATTGAGGGTCCGGCGGAATGGGCGGGAACTTTAAATAAGTTAGCCTTTGATAGCGGAATACTCCTAACTCAACTCTCACCACAGTTACCAAATCTGGAAGAGACTTTCTTTGAAATGACTGGAGTCCAGAAATGATTACTAGCCTCCTCCGAATCTTCTTTGCAGAATGGCGTAAATTACGCCGTCCAACGTTACTTTTAGGAACGCTTGGCGCAGTTGCATTCTTTAGCATTTTAGTCTCGTCAGTACTTTTCTTAATGATTGATTCTCCACAAGGAAATGGTGATCGCGGCATGCGAATTACTCGCGAGATGCTCTCGCTTCCTGGTGGAGCAACCGAATCATTTTCTAGCATTGGCAATTTGTTAGGAATCATTGCGCTATGTGTATTTGCAGCACAAACTGCACAAGAGTATTCACTAGGAACTTTACGAAACTTATTGGTCCGTCAGCCGGGACGTATTCGTATCTTGGTCGGCAAACTAGCTTCCATGAAAGTTTTTGCGATGATCATGACTTTGGTCAGTGCAGTGTTATCGATTGGAGTCTCTTATGCGCTTGCTGGTGGCCAGAACGTCAGCACAGAGCTCTGGTTTAACGGTGATGGTCGCCTCGACATTGCTCAAACGCTCTTAAATGTCTTTCTCTCAATTTTGGGATTTGGCATCATTGGAATGGTCTTGGGAATTATTCTGCGATCACCAATCAGTTCAATTTCGCTTGGCGTTCTCTGGCTTCTAATCATTGAAAATATCGTTGGAGCGCTTAGATCGAGCACTTTGAATTGGCTCCCTGGATATCAACTGGGAACGATTGCAACGGGTGGAAGCGAGACAGTTTCTTATTCTCACGCGCTAACACTTTCTGGTGTCTATGTAGGCGTCGCCCTTGTAATTGCAACTGTTCTATTCGCAAAGAGAGATGTATCCAACTAGCGACACTTAAGGCAATCTCCGAAGTTACTCAGGTTACTCATTTATTCTGAGGGCTTACTTGTTGGAGGTTTTCTGTTGCGTCGCGGTAAGGCTATTGCTCTGGCTGTGATCTTTGGCTTAACGCTATCGATCACGCCTGGAATTGCAGCGACTCCTAAACCTACTCTGGCGCAAATTGAAGCCGCTAAGAAAGCTGAAGCCGCTAAAAAGAAAGCGGCAGATGCAGCAGCGAAGAAGTTAGCAGCAGCCAATCAAACTCTCCGTGGTTTAACTGCTAAAGCAAATGCTGCTCAAGCGCTATATGTAAAAGCAAAGAAAGAGTTAGCCGTGGCTACTACTGCTGCAAAAGTCGCTGCAGAGTATGCCCTCGAAACCCAACAGGCTGTTTCGCAAGCGCACCGTGTGATCGGAAAGATGGCGGCGAGTGCTTACATAATGGGCGGCTCTCTAACTGAGATTGAACCTTTGCTCAGCGCAAATGGACCTCAAGATTTAATAGATCAAATATCAACTCTAGATAAATTAGGTGTACAAAACACCATAGCGCTAGAAAGATACAAAGCAGCCGAAATTGTGGCACGTGCCGCAAAAGTAAAAGCCGATGAAGCCAAAATCGTACAAGAGGCGGCTACGGCTAAAGTTGCTGCCGCTAAGAAAATTGCAGACGATGCGCGATCTCTGCAGCAAAAAGAAGTTGATAAGTTGCAGAGCATCCAAGATAAGTTGGCGCGAGAACTGGCAGGTGCAAAACGCGTAAGAATTACCCTGGAACAACAACGTGCGTTAGCGCTTCTTGAAGAAAGCCGAGCCAACACTGCTGCTAATACCGGCGGACAGAAGAAGATTTGGGCTGACACTGGATTTAAAGGTCGCTCAACAATTCGAACTACTGAAGCGCAACGTGAAGCAGCTGTTGCATTTGCTAAGAAACAAGTATTGGCGCGCAAGCCATACATTTGGGGTTCCGAAGGACCAAATGCATTTGACTGTTCCGGTTTAGTTTATGCCGCCTATAGATCTGCAGGTTTAGGTTGGCCAAATTGGGATCGCCTAAACTCCTCACTTTATGCGGGTTACACCAAGCATGTTTCTCTAAGCGAACTTGTTCCCGGCGATCTGCTTTTTTATTCATATAAAGGAACTATTTCTTCAATCCACCACATCTCTATATATGCGGGTAATGGAATGATGTGGGAAGCGAACTCCAAAGATAAAGGGTTGCTTTACTCCAGTATCTACAGCGTTAAGGGGCTTATGCCATTCGGTGGTCGGGTCTAGAGTTAGACCATGACTTCAGCGCTGCTCGATCTTCGAAATGCAGTTCGCCCATTTCTTGAGAATTTAACTGCGGGAGATTCTGCTGTAGTAGCAGTTTCAGGCGGCGCAGATTCGCTTGCACTTGCGTATGCGCTGGTCAAGGAAGCGCCACCACTTGCAATCACTTTAATTGCTGTCACTATTGATCACCAATTGCAAAGTGGGTCAGGGGAGCAATCTAAGAAAGTTCAAGAACAGTTAAAGGCTATTGGCTATCAAGAAGTTATCGTTGAAAAAGTTACAGTGGTAGAAAAATCTGGTTTAGAAGCCGATGCTCGTACTGCAAGATATGCTGCGCTAGATGCAATTTCGCACGCATATGGAGCTACACAAATTTTCTTAGGTCACACACGTGATGATCAAGCCGAGACAGTTTTGCTTGGATTAGCGCGTGGTTCAGGCACTCGATCTTTATCGGGAATGGCAGTTGTAAATGGAAAGTACGCCCGCCCGTTTTTACAATTAACTAGAACACAAACAGTTGCAGCGTGCGCCGAAGCAGATTTAACTCCGTGGGACGATCCACATAATTTGAATGAGAAATTTTCTAGAGTACGCGTGCGAAATAAAATTATGCCGATTTTGGAAGAAGAGATCGGTCCTGGTATTTCTGCAGCTTTGGCACGCAGTGCGGCAATTTTGCGTGATGATGCAGATGCTTTAGACGAGATGGCGCAGGCGGTTATCTCGCGAGTTGATTTAAGTGACTTGGATTGCGCCGCTCTGGCCGAGCTACCTCGAGCTATTCGTTCTCGGGTTCTTAGAGCCGCAATCTACGCTGCAGGGGCGCCTGGCGGCTCCGTGAGCGCAGATCACCTCTCCGTCGTAGAGGCGCTGGTCACTTCTTGGCACGGCCAAGGAGAGGCGAGCCTGCCAGGTGGTGTGAAGGTTGCCCGGATTTCGGGCAGACTTTCGCTCTTAGCCCGCCCATAAATCTCCCCGAGAGATTAGATATTAAAGGAGTCCTTAAGTGGATCTAGCTGCTGTCGGCACCGATGTTGAACGCGTAATTGTCACTGAAGAAGAACTGCAATCTAAAGTTGCTGAGCTTGCAGCGCGCATTGATGCGGATTATAAAGATCGTGACTTACTTCTGGTCGGCGTACTTAAAGGCGCGATTATGGCAATGGCAGATTTAACGCGCGCGATGCAACGCCATATCGAAATGGATTGGATGGCGGTTTCTTCTTATGGTTCCGGAACAAAGTCAAGCGGCGTTGTGCGAATTCTTAAAGATTTAGATCGTGATATCACCGGCCGAAATATTTTAATCGTCGAAGATATTGTGGATTCCGGTTTGACGCTTTCTTGGTTACGCGCAAACTTGCTTTCACGTGGTGCAGCATCCGTTGAAATTCTCGCAATTCTACGTAAGCCAGAAGCTGCCAAAGTTGAAGTAACTTGTAAGTATGTAGGCTTTGATATCCCAACCGACTTTGTTGTCGGTTACGGATTAGATTTTGATGAAAAGTATCGCAACCTCTCCTTTATCGGTGTGCTAGCAAAGCACATGTATTCATAGGTTTTGAGATCATAAAATGGAGAAGAAGAGCCCTTTGAAGAAGAACCCAATTACGAAAAATACTAATAGTAAAAAGCCAGCCAAGAAGGTTCCGACAACTCGGACTGGACGGATCGTCCGCGGACCACTTTTCTGGATAGTAATTGCAATCTTAGGCGTATCTATTTTTGGACAGATATCTAGCGTTGGAAATCGTTATACCCAGATTGGCACATCTGTAGCGCTTGATGCCATTGCCCAATCAAAAGTTGAATCTGCTCTCATCATTGATAGGTCACAAAGGCTGCAGTTGATTTTGAAACCTGGTGAGTTAATTGAGGGTTCGAACAAAGTTGAATCCTCATATGTAGCGCGCCAAGAGCCTACGATTGTGGATTCTTTAACAGGAAATCCACCTCCAAAGGGCTGGAATGTTAACGTTGCCAAGCAATCCCTCTTTGTATCTTTCTTATTTTCAATACTTCCAATACTTTTAATCGGATTCTTATTTTTCTTCTTGATGAGCAACGCCCAAGGTGGAAATAAGGTCTTCTCCTTCGGTAAATCGCGTGCCAAGTTGCAAGATAACGACGTCCCCCAAAATACCTTTGCAGATGTTGCTGGAGCAGATGAAGCGATTGCAGAGCTGGAAGAAATCAAAGATTTTCTAGCGAATCCTTCTAAGTACGCGCTACTTGGCGCCAAGATTCCGAAGGGCGTTCTGTTGTACGGCCCTCCAGGAACAGGAAAAACTTTGTTGGCGCGCGCCGTAGCTGGCGAAGCAAAAGTTCCGTTCTATTCAATTTCTGGTTCAGATTTCGTTGAAATGTTTGTAGGTGTAGGTGCAGCTAGAGTCCGTGATTTGTTTACTCAAGCTAAAGCAAATGCGCCGGCAATTGTCTTCGTTGATGAAATCGATGCCGTTGGTCGCCAACGCGGCGCAGGTATGGGCGGCGGACACGACGAACGTGAGCAGACTCTAAATCAACTATTGGTTGAGATGGATGGTTTTGAAACTGGCGGCCAAGTAATTTTGATAGCCGCGACTAACCGTCCAGATGTTTTAGATCCAGCGCTATTGCGCCCAGGTAGATTTGATCGCCAGATAGCAGTTGATCGCCCCGATCTAAAGGGGCGTGAAGAGATTCTGAAAGTTCATGCGAAAACTAAGCCGCTCTCTGATGAAGTTGAGCTACTAAATTACGCGCGACGTACCCCAGGATTTACCGGCGCAGACCTTGCCAATGTATTAAATGAAGCAGCGCTATTAGCTGCTCGTGAAGAGAAGAAAGTTATCTCTAAAATACAAATTGATGAAGCTATCGATCGAGTAATGGCGGGACCACAACGAAAATCTCGGATTATGTCTGATGACGAGCGTCGCGTAACTGCTTATCACGAGGCCGGTCACGCATTAGTTGCGCACGCGCTTCCACACACAGATCCAGTGCATAAAGTGACGATCATGCCGCGTGGTCGCGCACTTGGTTACACAATGGTGCTGCCAGATGAAGATAAGTACTCGACAACTCGTAATCAATTGTTAGATCAGTTGGCATATTCGCTTGGTGGTCGCGCTGCGGAAGAACTTATCTTCCACGACCCATCAACAGGTGCATCAAACGATATTGAAAAAGCAACAGCGCTAGCTCGCGCAATGGTCACACAATATGGAATGACTGAAGCGATCGGAGCCATAAAGTTAGGTTCTGATGCATCTGAACCATTTATGGGGCGTGATTATGGCCATCAACGTGATTATTCAGAGAGCGTGGCAGCGAAGGTTGATGTTGAAATCCGTAATTTAATTGAGACTGCACACCAAGAAGCTTTTGATATCTTGGTTGAAAACCGCGGAATCTTGGATGCCATGGTGCTGCAATTGTTAGAGAAAGAGACTCTCAATAAAGATGAGATATCTGCGGTATTTGCCAAAGTAAATTCCTGGCCACGCCGTCCAGCATGGACTGGATCAGCTACGCGCACTCCTTCACAACAACCACCGGTTGCTGTTCCTGAACGGCTTGTTGTTCAGCCAACTGTAGAAAAGAAACCTGCGCGCGTTAAGAAGAGCGCTAGTAAGGAAACGAATAAAGAGTGAGTGATGTAAGCGCTGTTTCTATGGGGCCTGATGCCGGTCGTGCTCAGCATCCTTATGATGAAGCGCGCGCAGCCGCTGCAGTTCGCGAACTCCTGCTTGCCTTGGGCGAAGACCCTGACCGCGAAGGTTTAAAGGAAACACCAGCGCGCGTTGCTAGAGCGTTTAAAGAAAATTTTGAAGGACTTTGGAAATCTCCAGAAGAGGTTCTAACAACGACCTTTGATATCGGACATGAAGAGTTGGTAATCATTCGTGACATTGAAGTCTTTTCTCATTGTGAACACCATCTAACTCCTTTTCACGGATTAGCCCACGTTGGCTATATCCCGCGAGGAAAGATCACTGGTTTATCTAAAGTTGCGCGCTTGGTTGATCTCTTTGCGCGGCGTCCGCAAGTACAAGAGCGTTTAACGACTCAGATCGCTGACGCCATGGTGAAAATTCTTGATCCAATGGGCGTCATTGTAATTATTGATTGCGAGCATTTATGTATGTCAATGCGCGGCGTTCGCAAGTCCCAAGCGCGCACAACTACCAGCGCTGTTCGCGGAGTCTTGCGCGATCCTGCAACTCGGGCAGAAGCAATTAGCTTAATAACTAAAAGCTAATTAATTTGGGCACCGCAATGAAGATTATGGGCATTTTAAATGTCACACCTGATTCATTTGCGGATGGTGGCAAGCACGATACATATGAAAAAGCGGTTGCTCGCGGTCTCGAGATGATCTCTGAAGGCGTAGACATTATTGATATTGGGGGAGAATCAACTCGACCAGGTGCGGTGCGAGTTTCTGCAGCTGAAGAACAAGCACGAGTTATTCCAGTTATTGAAAAGCTAGCGCAGACTGGAGTTCCGATAAGCATCGATACTATGCGCGCAGAGACTGCGGAGTTAGCCATCACAGCCGGCGCTAGCATCGTAAATGATGTTAGTGGCGGATTAGCCGATGATTTAATGCTTGAAACAGTGGCGGAAATGGGTTGTCCCTACATTTTGATGCATTGGCGGGGCCATTCCAAAGATATGGATTCCAGGGCGACTTATCGTGATGTAGTAACAGAGGTAATTGCTGAGTTGACCATTCAAATAAATGCCGCACTTAACAGTGGAATTACTAAGAATAATTTGATTATCGATCCAGGTTTAGGCTTTTCCAAAGATGCTGCACAGAATTGGGAGATCTTAAGTCGCATAGAAGAGATCACTGATCTAGGTTTTCCAGTTTTAATCGGCGGATCACGTAAGCGTTTTCTTGGCGGTGAAACACCAGACGAGCGTGAGCAAGCAACGATTGAGTTGACTAAATCTCTGCTTGCCAAAAATATCTGGGGGGTTAGAGTTCATAGCGTGAGTCCACATAAGAATTTGGTATTAGCTAATGGCTGATCTAATCGAGATTAAAGCGATCCATGCATTTGGCTACCACGGAGTTCTTGAGGCCGAAAGTATTACGGGTCAAGATTTTTATGTTGATGTCTCACTTGAATTAGATTTAACTCGTGCCAGCGTTACTGATGAGGTTGCGGACACAGTTAATTATGCAGAAATCACGGATTTAGTAATCGAAGAAGTAACCGGTGACCGAGTCGCGCTTATTGAGAAGCTAGCAGGTCGAATTGCAGATCGCATCAAAAACTCATATCCCCAAATTGCCTCAGTTGCGGTTACCGTTCACAAGCCACAAGCTCCGGTTAACGCAAAAGTAAAAGATATTTCGGTAACCATAAATCGATGAAGGCGGTAATTGCCCTAGGCGCCAATATCGGCAACCCGAGAGAACAGATGGATTTAGCGGTGGCGATGTTGCGAGAGGCTACTGATTTTCAATTAGTTTCAGATTATTACTCGACCAAACCGGTCAGTGATATTCCTCAACCTGATTATTTAAATGCTGTCTGCATCATCGAAAGTGAATTGCCAGCCTTAGATTTATTGGCGCTCTTGCAAGGAATTGAGAAGACGCTTGGTAGAGAGAGGAATGAAAGATGGGGACCGCGCACCATAGATTTAGATCTCATTCAATATGGCTCTCTACTTAGTTCTGCAGATGAGTTGCAACTTCCTCATCCACGCGCGCATGAACGCCGTTTTGTAATTGAACCTTGGTGCTCGATAGAACCAGATGCGATCTTGCTGACATACGGGAAGATTTCAGAGATTTTGGAGCAATTGCCGTAAGGCTCTAAACTTATAGTTATCACCGCCCGGTACCTGAAAGGACTGGAGCCCGATATGAAGATTGTAAACAGCGCAACTGAACTCAATGACGGCTGCACTTTTGTTCCAACAATGGGCGCTCTTCATGCAGGTCACGCTTCGCTCTTTACGAAAGCCAGATCACAAAGTGATTTCGTGGTTGCCAGTATCTTCGTTAATCCACTTCAGTTTGAAAATGATAAAGATTTAGAACTATATCCCCGTACCCCTGAGCAAGATATTGAAATTGCACGAGATTCCGGGGTCACTCATCTTTGGCTGCCGCAACAGAAAGAGATTTATCCAGAAAACTTCGTGAAGAGATTAGCCGGCCCCATCGGTGGAAAATTTGAAGGATCACATCGAGTCGGTCATTTTGACGGAGTCGTAACAGTGGTCTCGCGTCTCTTTGATTTGCTTAGACCAGCGAAGGCAATTTTTGGCGAAAAGGATTTTCAGCAACTTTATTTGATCAGAAAGTTAGCTTATGAAAGTTTTAAGGATCTAGAGATAATCGCTGCGCCAACCATTAGAGAGAAAGATGGACTGGCGCTATCTTCACGAAATGTCAGATTGAGTAAGACTTATCGCGAAGCGGCAACGGTAATTTATAGAGCGCTAATTGCGGCGAAAATGAGCGAGTCTCTGGATCAAGCAAGAGAGGCGATGTTGCAGATTGCAGCCCAGGAGCCGCTATTCAAATTAGATTATGCCGAAGTAATCGATGAAGATGACTTTTCAATTGCCACACAATCGACCTCAAAGCAGCGTGCAATCATCGCGGGTTGGCTAAATGGGGTCCGTTTGATCGACAATATGGAGATGAACCTGTCTAGTGAAACTCTTGGTGCGCGATGAAGTTACTTGCACCAGAACCGGGATGGACAGCTACCGCTGATGTAATTGTGGTCGGATCTGGAATCGCTGGACTTACAACCGCGCTGCAGGCACGCACTTTTGGTTTATCGGTATTGATCGTTACCAAATCTAAAGTTGATGAAGGTTCTACTAAATGGGCGCAAGGCGGAATAGCGGCAGCGCTCGGACCCGGTGATACTCCAGATCAACATTTAAAAGATACTTTGGTGGCTGGCGCTGACTTGTGTGACGTAGAAGCGGTGCGAGTATTAGTAACTGAAGGGCCAGAAGCTGTTCGTAAATTAATCGAACGCGGCGCGATCTTTGATACAGAAGATTCGGGTGAGATTTCGCTTACTCGTGAAGGCGGACATTTAAGAAACCGAATTCTGCACGCCGGCGGAGATGCAACAGGTGCAGAAGTTTCGCGTGCATTGTTAGCCGCGGTACACGATGATCCTGAAATTGAAGTCGTTGAAGATGCACTGGTTCTAGATGCGTTAAAGGATTCGAGCGGCGCTGTCTGCGGCGTAACACTTCACGTTATCGGCGCAGGAAGTCGTGATGGAGTTGGTCGCGCACTAGGCAAGGCAGTTGTTTTAGCCACTGGTGGGCTAGGCCAAGTCTTTGCGCAAACAACCAACCCATCTGTATCTACTGGTGATGGAGTTGCCTTAGCGCTACGCGCAGGAGCAAAAGTTGCTGACGTTGAATTTATCCAATTTCATCCCACAGTTTTATGGTTGGGAGATAACACGCAAGGCCAACAACCTTTGATAAGTGAAGCAGTCCGTGGCGAAGGCGCTTATTTATTGGACGATAATGGCGAGAGATTTATGTTGAACGAACATAAGTTAGCTGAACTTGCTCCGCGCGATGTGGTTGCGATTGCATCAATGCGCCATATGAATAAAACTGGTGCGCACCACGTCTGGTTGGATGTTCGTCACCTAGCAGGTTTTGAAAGCCGCTTTCCAACTATTTTCACATCGTGTATTTCTCACGGAATTGATCCAAGTAAGGATTTGATACCTGTTGCACCTGCCTCGCACTATGCCTCAGGTGGCGTGCGCGTTGATCTAAATGGTCGCACCAGCGTTAAGGGTCTTTATGCCTGTGGTGAAACTGCATGCTCAGGTGTTCACGGAGCAAATCGCTTGGCTTCAAATTCACTTCTTGAAGGGCTGGTATTTAGTGCGCGTATTGCAGCAGATATCGCCGCAAATCTCACAGAGCGCACAGCGCCGGTTGCAGATCAATCAAAGGCGATTCTCTTAGATCCTGCAACGCGACGAGAGTTGCAATTGAGCATGAGTCGGGGAGCGGGAGTTTTACGTTCATCTGATTCTTTATTGCAGACCAGCGCAGATTTAACTCGTATCCAAGATCGCATGAGCGTTAACCCTTGTGTAGAAGCGTGGGAAACAACAAACCTCTTTCAACTCGCAGAAGCAATTCTGAAAGCTGCGTTGATTCGCCAAGAGACGCGCGGATCGCACTGGCGTGAGGACTTTCCAGAGACTGAAAAGAATTGGCGCAAGCGGATTGTTCAACAGTTAGATTCGGCAGGCAACTGGAGTACCAGCTATCAAGAAGTGGGTGCAAAGTGACTGAACAAGAATTGATCAAGGCAGCACTGGCAGAGGATTTAGCCGGGGGAGTTGATATAACTTCGCAGGCAACAATTGCCGCAGATGCGACCGCAACTGCGGATTTCATCTCACGGATGGATGGCGTAATCGCAGGTATCAATGTGGCTCACGCAGTTCTTTCTGAAGTTGGACTTAGCGATGTCACTCTTGCTAAAAAAGATGGAGATCGCGTTAAGGCAGGAGATGTTCTTCTTACCGTCCGCGGAAATACTCGAGCAATACTTTTAGCAGAGCGCACCGCGCTAAACTTTTTTGGACATTTAAGTGGAATTGCAACGCTAACCAGTAAATGGGTGGCAGAAGTTGCAGGTACTAAGTGCCAGGTTCGCGATACCCGAAAGACCACGCCAGGAATGCGAAATATTGAAAAATACGCAGTGCGTATGGGCGGCGGAACCAATCACCGCATGAACTTAAGCGATGCTGCGCTGATAAAAGATAATCACATTGCTGCCGCCGGTGGAGTTGTACCGGCCTTTGCACAAGTCCGGGCGGCATACCCACAAGCTGAAATTGAGATAGAAGTAGATACCTTGGAACAATTAAAAGAGGTATTAACTCAGAAACCTGATCTTGTTCTATTGGACAACATGTCACCAGAGCAATGCGCAGAGGCGGTTGCGCTAGTCAACGGCCTATGTAAATTAGAAGCATCAGGTGGAATTTCAATCGGTAATGCGCGGGCATATGCGCAATCTGGGGTTGATTACATTGCAATTGGGGCGCTGACACATTCTGCGCCAGTTTTTGATATTGGTCTAGATCTGAGAGTGGAGTAGTTATGTTGTTAACAGTCGATGTCGGAAATACAAATACCGTTTTAGGTATTTTTGAAGGAGACGAATTAATTCGCTCTTGGCGAGTAAAGACTGATCCAAGAACAACTTCTGATGAGTTGTGGCTGCAATATAACGCCTTGGTTTCTGGTTATGAGATAACCGGACTTTCAATTTGTTCTACGGTTCCGGCGACTCTGCGCGAAATCCGAACAATGATTGCAAGTTACTATTCAAAAATTCCAACAACGATTGTTGAGCCAGGGATAAAGACAGGTGTTCCACTTTTAGTCGATAACCCTAAAGAAATTGGCGCAGATCGCATTGTAAATACCTTGGCGGCACATACTCTTTATGGAGGACCCGCGATCGTTGTGGATTTTGGAACCTCTACAAATCTCGACGTGGTTTCGCCTAAAGGAGAGTTCTTGGGCGGCGCTCTTGCGCCAGGTATTGAAATCTCAGTAGATGCCCTAGCTGCACGGGCTGCACAATTACGTAAAGTTGAGTTGATTCGCCCGAAGAACGTAATTGGTAAGAACACTGTTGAAGCTCTTCAATCCGGAACTATCTTTGGCTTTGCCGGACAAGTAGATGGATTGGTAGATCGCATCACCGCTGAATTAGCGCAGAGTTATGAAGGCGTCCCAACTGTTATTGCTACTGGAGGGCTTGCTCCACTAATTATTGGCGTTGCTGAAACTATTGATGAGCATGAGCCTGATCTCACCTTGATTGGGTTGCGCCTTATCCACGAGAGAAATATCTAATAGGTAGACTCTCGCCATTATGAGTAAAGAAGAAATGCCCGCGGTTCCGGTAGAGGATGATCTACCAGAGCAGTTACGTATCCGGCGCGAAAAGCGCGCGGGGTTAATTGCGCGCGGGATTGAGCCGTATCCAGTTTCTGTTTTACGTACCGTATCACTTGCCGATATTCGCGCCAAATATGCATCTCTAGAAACAGATTCAACTACCGGTGATATTCAGAGCTTGACTGGTCGAGTTATCTTTAAACGTGATACCGGAAAACTCTGCTTTGCTACTTTACGCGAAGGCGATGGCACCGAGCTGCAAGCGATGCTCTCTTTAGACAAGGTCGGTCAAGAGGTTTTAGATTCTTGGAAGAGCGATATTGACCTGGGAGACATTGTCAGCGTTACTGGTGAAATCATTACCTCTAAGCGCGGTGAGCTTTCTATTCTCGCGAATAGCTATGCGATCGCCGCTAAATCCTTGCGCCCGCTGCCAAATGATCACAAACCAATGTCAGAAGAAACGCGCGTTCGCATGCGTTACGTAGATTTGATTGTTCGTGATGAAGCACGCAGCAATGCCCGTTTGCGCCCAACAGTGATGCGTTCCTTGCGCGAAACATTTCATCAGCAGAATTTTGTAGAAGTTGAAACTCCAATGTTGCAAGTAATGCACGGTGGAGCAGCGGCTCGTCCATTTAAATCATTTAGCAATGCCTACGATATGGATCTCTTCCTGCGTATCGCACCTGAACTTTTCCTAAAGCGTTGCGTAGTCGGTGGTATTGAGAGAGTCTTTGAGATAAATCGAAACTTCCGAAATGAAGGCGCGGATTCTTCACATTCACCTGAATTCGCAATGATCGAGAGCTATCAGGCATATGGAGATTGGCGCTCAATTGCAGATTTAACTCGTTTACTTGTTCAAAATGCGGCAATGGCAATCGCTGGATCGCATGTGGTCACACACCACGATGGACGCCAGGTAGATCTCGGTGGAAATTGGCGCGAGATTTCACTTTACGACGCTATTACTGAAGGTGTTGGGGAGAGCGTGACTGCGCAGACTCCACTGGAAGATTTAAAGAAAATTGCCACCAAGTTAGGGATGAAGATTGATCCCAAGTGGATTACCGGAAAACTCGCAGAAGAAATCTTCGAACACGTGGCAAAAGATCAGTTAATTGCTCCAACTTTTGTCATGGGATTTCCAATTGATACTTCACCATTGGTTCGGGCTCATCGTGAACTGCCAGGCGTTGCCGAAAAGTGGGATCTTTACGTTGATGGTTTCGAACTTGCCACGGGTTATTCCGAACTAATTGATCCGGTAGTTCAGCGTGATCGTCTTGTGGAACAAGCAACGCTTGGCGCAAAAGGTGACTTGGAAGCGATGCAGGTTGACGAAGATTTCTTGCGCGCAATGGAGTTTGCAATGCCACCAACTGGTGGAATGGGAATGGGCGTTGATCGTTTATTGATGGCGCTAACTGGATTAGGAATTCGCGAAACTATTTTATTTCCACTGGTAAAACCTGAAGTCGAATAGCCATGATTGTTATTCGCCCAGCACGCACCAGTGACGTAAAGGTAATCCGACAACTTGTAGATTCATATGCCGCACCAGGAAAGATGCTTTCCAAAGAAACAGTCACACTGTACGAGAGCGTTCAAGAATTTACTGTTGCCGAAGTAGATGGACAAGTAGTCGGCTGCGGTGCGCTTCACATCTTGTGGGATGACTTAGCTGAGGTGCGCACAGTTGCAGTTGAGAAAAGTTTCCATAAGCAAGGTATCGGCCACCAGATCTTGGAGAGAATTATTGAACGCGCCCGCGAAGTTGGGGTAGAAAGAATCTTCTGTTTAACTTTTCAAACAGATTTCTTTGGTCGCCACGGTTTTAAAGAGATAGAAGGAACACCAGTTGAGCCCGATGTTTATCAACAACTTCTGCGCTCTTATGATGCCGGTGTTGCTGAATTCCTAGATCTAGAAGCGGCCAAGCCGAATACCTTGGGCAATACCCGCATGCTCTTAACCCTTTAGACCCGCCTAGAAACGCTATTTCTAGCCCCTGCAGGGAATATCAGACCCAGATCTGGGGTTCTACTGAGCACAAGCAATCCACCTCGCGTCTTCCCTGCGTTGGGTTATAGGCTTGGCCAGCACCGCATAATTACCACCTTTAAAGGAGTCTGCCGATGTTTGAGCGCTTTACCGATCGAGCCCGACGCGTTGTTGTCCTGGCTCAAGAAGAAGCACGCATGCTCAACCACAACTACATCGGCACTGAACATATCCTCCTTGGCTTGATCCACGAAGGTGAAGGCGTCGCTGCAAAGGGACTCGAATCTCTCGGTATCTCACTTGAAGGTGTGCGCGCCCAAGTTGAAGAAATTATCGGTCAAGGCCAGCAAGCACCAAGCGGTCACATTCCATTTACTCCACGCGCCAAGAAGGTTTTGGAACTCTCGCTCCGTGAAGCGTTGCAGCTAGGCCACAACTACATCGGAACAGAACATATTTTGCTCGGCTTGATTCGCGAAGGTGAAGGCGTTGCCGCGCAGGTACTTGTAAAGCTCGGCGCAGATTTAAATCGTGTTCGTCAACAAGTTATTCAACTTTTATCAGGTTACCAAGGAAAAGAAGCAGCAACTTCCGGTGGACCAGCAGAAGGAACCCCATCTACTTCGCTCGTCTTAGATCAATTTGGTCGCAACCTCACCCAAGCAGCGCGTGAAGGAAAACTTGATCCTGTAATCGGTCGCGAGACTGAAATCGAACGTGTAATGCAAGTTCTATCTCGTCGCACAAAAAATAACCCGGTATTGATCGGTGAGCCAGGTGTAGGTAAAACTGCTGTTGTCGAAGGACTGGCACAAGCAATTTTCAAGAACGATGTCCCAGAAACCCTTAAAGATAAGCAGTTGTACTCACTCGATCTGGGTGCCCTTGTTGCGGGCAGTCGTTACCGTGGTGATTTCGAAGAGCGCCTCAAGAAGGTCTTGAAAGAGATTAAAACTCGTGGCGATATCATCTTGTTTATCGATGAAATCCATACGCTTGTTGGTGCAGGCGCTGCTGAAGGTGCAATCGATGCAGCGAGCATTCTCAAGCCAATGTTGGCACGTGGTGAACTACAGACAATTGGCGCAACAACTCTTGATGAGTACCGTAAGCATGTTGAAAAAGATGCTGCGCTGGAACGACGTTTCCAACCAATTCAGGTTAAGGAACCATCTGTAGTTCATACCATTGAAATTCTCAAAGGTTTGCGCGATCGTTACGAAACACACCACCGCGTCTCTATCACAGATGGTGCGCTAGCTGCCGCTGCTAATATGGCAGATCGCTATATTTCCGATCGTTTCTTGCCAGATAAGGCGATCGACCTAATCGATGAAGCCGGATCACGCCTTCGCATTAAGCGCATGACTGCACCAGCTGAACTCCGCGAATTTGACGAGAAAATTGCTGAAGCTCGTAAGGCAAAAGAATCAGCGATTGATGGTCAAGATTTCGAAGGCGCTGCAGCATTTCGCGATAAAGAGAAGACACTTATCGCAGAAAAATCAGAAGCCGAGAAGAATTGGAAAGCAACTGATCTAGATAAGGTAACTGAAGTAGATGAAGAACTCATCGCTCAGGTTCTTTCTGCCTCAACCGGTATTCCGATCTTCAAATTAACTGAAGAAGAAACTGCTCGTTTGCTTCGCATGGAAGATGAACTTCACCGCCGCGTTATCGGGCAGGATCAAGCGATTAAAGCGCTCTCACAGGCGATCCGTCGCACACGTGCCGGGCTTAAGGATCCAAAGCGCCCTGGTGGTTCATTTATTTTTGCTGGACCTTCAGGCGTTGGAAAGACTGAACTTTCACGGACTCTCGCCTCATTCTTATTTGGTGATGAAACAGCTCTTATCCAATTGGATATGTCTGAATATTCAGAGCGCCACACAGCCTCACGTTTATTCGGTGCACCTCCAGGATATGTAGGTTACGACGAAGGTGGACAGCTAACGGAGAAGGTGCGCCGTCGTCCATTCTCAGTTGTCTTATTCGATGAAATCGAAAAAGCCCACCCAGATATCTTTAACTCACTTCTTCAGGTGCTTGAAGATGGTCGTCTTACAGATGCACAAGGACGCACCGTTGACTTTAAGAACACGGTAATCATCATGACAACCAACCTCGGAACTCGCGACATTTCAAAGAGCCTCGGACTTGGTTTTGCCAATATCGATGATGATCTAACGAATTACGATCGTATGAAAGGAAAGGTTCAAGACGAACTTAAGAACCACTTCCGTCCTGAATTCCTTAACCGAATTGACGATGTGATCGTCTTCCACCAGCTGACAAAAGATCAGATTATTCAGATTGTTGATTTGATGATCGCCAGCTTGGATGAGCGCTTAAAGGCGAAAGATATGGGAATCGAACTCACCCAGGCTGCTAAAGATTTGTTGGCTGCTCGTGGTTACGATCCACTACTTGGCGCTCGTCCATTGCGTCGCGTTATCCAGCGTGAAATTGAAGATTCACTCTCAGAGCGAATTCTCTTTGGTGAGCTAAAGGCTGGCGAGATTATTGTCGTAGATGTTGAAGGTGATGCAGCAGATGCTAAATTCACATTCACTGGCGCAGCTAAGGCGACGACTCCAGACTCTCCTGAAGATTTGGCCGCGGCAACTAATTAAGGAATTTTCTTGCCGGGATTAAGAATTGAATTTGGATCAAATACTTTCTTAATTGCTCGCTGAAGTTCAATTACCTTAGCCGAGGTTTCGTTGGCGACAAATTGGGCTTTAATCGATCCGATTCCGTGTTCGCCACTTGCTGAGCCACCGAGTGATTGGGCAATCTCCACTATCTCGTTAAAAGTCTTTTGGGCGCGTTCTGCTGCATCCGCATCTCCGTGATCGTGAACAATGGTTGGGTGCATGTTTCCGTCACCTGCATGGCCAAAGATTCCAATAACTAATCCAGCACGCTTACTTAAAGCCTCCACTTTTTCAACAAATTCAGCGATCTTAGTAATTGGAAGCGCAACATCATCGAGCAGAGTTGCACCCATTCTTTCAAGTGCTGGATATGCCATCTTGCGTACGCGAATTAAATCAGCGGCATCGTTTGGATCATCAGAATAAACGCCATCAATCAGATCAAAACCTTTACAAGTTTTTAAAGCAACTTCACAAAGCGCGTGATTTTCATCGAGCTGCATCAATAAAACAGCGCCTGCGACTTCAAAGCCCAGGGGATGCCAAGCTTCAACAGCTTTTAGAGTTGTCTGATCAACAATTTCTAACATTGAAGGACGGTATTGCATTAAAGCAGTTGCTGCAGCCGCAGCGCTCTTTATATTAGGAAAAGTAGCAATTAAAGTTGCAGGCGGCGCTGGACGAATTACTAAATTCAGCGTCAACTCAGTGATGATGCCCAGAGTTCCTTCTGAACCAATAAATAAATGTAACAAGTCATAGGTAGTGACAGATTTCTTCGTTGCTTTACCTAATTCAATGATTTCGCCGCTAGCCAGCACAACTTGCATCGCACGAACATGTGCTGACGTAACGCCATATTTAACGCAGCACATCCCACCAGCGTTAGTCGCGGCGTTGCCTCCAAGTGAAGACCAATCGCGACTGGCAGGATCTGGCAGATAAGCCAATCCCAGATCCTTTGCCGCGTTATCTAAATCAATATTGATAACCCCGGCCTGCACTCGAGCTATTTGATTTGAGGCATCTATTTCAATTATCTGGTTCATCTTTTCGAGTGAGATAACTAGAGAGTCAGCGGTTGCATTAGCCCCACCAGATAGTCCACTTCCGGCTCCACGAGTAACAACCGAAATTTTCTCTTGGTTGGCGTATTTCAGCGCTATTGAAATCTCTTCTGCGCTGCGGGCGAGCAAAACCGCAAATGGTGGAGCGCTCTCTGCAAAGGGAGCTTGATCTCGTGAATAAGTAACGGTGATATCAGGATCAGAGATCAGCGAGACATCCGGGCCGAGCAACTTTGTCAGCGCAGCGAGATGGTTCATGTCCGCAACTTTATCCTTTTTTAGAAGGCTTCTTCCCCGTTTGAGTCAGTTTCACTTTTATCGTAGGGCTAGAAAAAGTGAAGTTGTATGCGCCCAGGCGTAGCCAACCATTCTTCTCATTGAGCACCGTTGTACTGACCTGATTTCTACCACTTGAATTTACAACTTGAATGGTGGCGGAAACAGGTGCTTTGCTGAATTTATAGAGACAGCGAGCCGAATCAGAACGCATCACTAAATCATAAGTACCACGCCAAACTTCATCGTCAGAGCCTTTGTGCAGCCCCGCAACTCGGTAGGCGAGAAAACCCTTTTCAAATTTGGGAGCTTCACCGTTGTACATCATCGCATTAGTAGTGACTAGCCCAACCAACTTTGTTGTTGACTTTAAGCAAGGATTTAAATTACTAGAAACCACAGAGCGAAGCGACCAAGCAGATGTCACTGCATCGGCTTTGTTATCCAAAAAAGGCAATAATTTTTCAAACCACGTGAATCGAAAATCACCATCAGCAAATAAATTCCAACGGCTTCCACCTTGATCACCATAAGGACTCGTACCCTTTGGTAGAGATGACGCTTTAAAATCTTCCACTTCAATAGGTATCTTCAAAGGCTCACCAGAGATAGTTATCTGATTTATACGTTTTGAAAGGTTCTTAATCTGAATATCTGGTTTTCCAATTCGACCGTGCAGCCATCCAGTCACAGAAGAACTTAAATTTGCTTTCAACCTCAATGTTTGATTTTCAGGAAACTCTGCACGCACGTAGCACTTACCTGAAGTTCTGTAGATGCACTCCTGACCCCAAGCTGCACCCCAAGAGCCACCCACCCCAATATGGCCATCTTGCTCTCGAGTTGAAACTAAGACTGGCGCGAAGTCATTCGAATCTGGTTTCTCGATTACCGGAGTAATTGAGATTTGAAAATTCTCTAGTTCAGACGCTTTACCAGCCTTTGCTGAGCCCTTCATAGTTATGGCAACTGCATAAAAATTGTATGAATTTTCTGGGGCGGTCTTCGACTGCCAAAGTGAGACTCGGGATCCAGGCGGGAGATCTCGCGAAGGCTCTCCCGCGAAATCTAAAACTTGATGGACAGCGATATTTTCGGCGCCCCACGGCTTTTTACCCATTAAATTTTCGTCGATAGTCCCTCGAAAATCTAAATACTTCTTAAACTCGAGATCTTCTTCTTTTTCGGCATTTCGTAGATTTAACCCAACAATGCAATCCGCGCTATTGATTTTTTCACAAACTGGTAAGACAGAAAAGAAAAATAGATCAGA
>Ga0315899_10001126_pt1 | contig 30971 bp, 20 predicted proteins | sample LakEriMetagenome_2_FD_203518 | JGI IMG/M metagenome (GOLD analysis project Ga0315899, IMG submission 203518) | Freshwater fungal communities from buoy surface, Lake Erie, Ohio, United States - Buoy 4 MA112 | ecosystem: Environmental > Aquatic > Freshwater > Lake | place: USA: Lake Erie, Ohio...
AAATGACGCCAGTTTAAATACTGTGTTAAAACAACAAGTAGCTGAAAATTTAGCCGCTGTGTATGGTGCTGCTAAAACTTTTTATGCGCGTGAGTTTATCATAAAGCAATTAGGTTTATTAGGTGATGATGCTGCAGTAAAACTACTCAGCAGTTTATTAAAAAATGAAACCTTTGGAGGCAATGCAGCAAGGGCTTTAGCTAGTATTCATACTACTGCTGCTAAGCAAGCCTTAACCAAGGGATTAAAATCGGCAGCTGGTGAAAATGCAAAACATATACAAGCCGCTTTAGATAATTTTAATTTTATATTACCAGAAATTAAAATAGCAAGCGCTACAAAACAATCTGCAACTACAGCTGCACAGAAATTACTTCATTTAGAAGATAGAATGTCAAAGGCGAGTACTAGATTAGAAAAAAGAAACGTACTACATGAGGCTTCCTTAATCCCAGGCTTTGCAAGCTTTATGCTGGTGAGTAAATCATTGAATGATGAAACAATTAATAAAGAAGCTGCCATCATTTTAGCACGCTTAGCCTTGGCTGATAAAAATATAAGAGGACCAGAAGTAAGAGCTAGCTTGGAAAGGGCAATAGGCCTTATTCGTGGACCTTTATATCCTCCTCATGGTTTAGGTCCCTCAGATATGATGTCAGATATTGTTGGCGTGGATAGTCCTTTATTAGTAACAAAGCTTAAACAACATTTAAAAAACTTACCTTATGATAATGGATTTGTAAGCTTATTCAATGGTAAAGATTTAACAGGATGGAAAGGCTTGGTAATGAATCCTATTGCTAGAGCGAAGATGAGCGACACTGCTTTAAAAGCAGCAGAACAAAAAGCCAATGAGAAAATGAAAAATGATTGGATAGCTAAGGATGGTCTTTTAGTATTTACAGGACATGGCGATAATCTAGCTACAGAAAAAAAATATGGCGATTTTGAAATGTATGTAGATTGGAAAATTACCGAAAAAGGGGATGCAGGTATTTATTTAAGAGGAAGCCCACAAGTTCAAATTTGGGATACAAGCAGAAGAGAGGTAGGTGCCCAAGTGGGTTCAGGTGGATTATACAACAATGTAAAAAACCAGAGCAAACCCTTGGCAGTGGCTGATAATAAAATTGGAGATTGGAACAATTTTCATATTATTATGAAGGGTGCAGAAGTAACTGTTTATTTAAACGGCGTACTCGTAACGGATAATGTAACCTTAGAAAATTATTGGGATCGTAAATTACCTATTTTTACGAAGGAGCAAATTGAATTACAAGCGCATGGTACTTATGTAGCCTATCGTAATATTTATCTAAGAGAAATTCCAACTGAAGAAATGACAAGTTTAACAGAGGAGGAAAAAAAACAAGGTTTTGTTTCTTTATTTGATGGTACAAATTTAGATAGCTGGACAGGTAATACTTCAGGCTATTTAATTGAAGAAGGTGCAGTGGTAGTACATCCTGATAAAGCGGGCGAAGGTGGTGGCGGTAATTTGTATACTAAAGAAGAGTTTGCAGATTTTATTTATAGGTTTGATTTTCAGTTAACACCTGGTGCCAATAATGGAATTGGTATACATGCTCCCTTAGAAGGAGATGCCGCCTATTTAGGTATGGAAATACAGGTATTAGATAATGAAGCCGATATATACAAAGCCCTTCAGCCTTATCAATACCATGGTTCTGTATATGGTGTGATTCCTGCTAAAAGAGGTTTTTTAAAGCCCACTGGCGAGTGGAATCAGGAAGAAATCATGGTAAAAGGAACGAAAATTAAAGTAACCTTAAATGGCAGCATCATTCTAGAGGGTGATTATGCAGAAGCATCTAAAAATGGAACTTTGGACCATAAAGAACATCCAGGTTTATTGAGAACTACTGGTCATATTGGTTTTCTAGGCCATGGAGATCTACTAAGATATAAAAATATGCGTATTAAGGTATTAGTGGAAGATAAGAAAGGTAAGAAGAAGAAATAAGCTTCTATTTTAAAAGCCTTATATGAAACAAAAAGCCCCTCAAGTTATGAGGGGCTTTTAAAAATCATTAGAAGTCATTTTGTATTAGGCTTATATTCTAAAAGCCTAATACAAAAAAAGCCCTCCGAAATTTCGGAGGGCTTTTTTAATAGCTATTGCTAGCTAAAGAAATTATTAAACTGATTAGTTAAATAAGTATCTAACACCAATTTGTAACTGCCAACGAGAAGCAATACTTGAAGACGGTGTATAAGGTCTTGTTTGAGGTTGTCCCTTAGTTGGATCTAAGAAAGGAAATCTATAGATAGGTGTTCTACCATCTGTATCAATACCTTTTAATACTAAAGGAGAAGTTGTTGTTGGCACATAGAATACGCCCCAATCTTTATTTAACAAGTTTGTAAAGTTATAAATATCAGCTGTTAAACGAATGGTGTGCTTGTCTTTACCTGTAGTAAATCTAATGTCTTGCGTAAAGTTTAAATCTAATTTATGTGTCCAAGGTAATACGTAGGCATTTCTTTCAGCAAATTGACCTCTACGTGTAGATAAATAAGGGTTATTTTCAATGAAAGTATTTAATTGGTTCCATAAAGTAGCTTGATCTCTTTTGTCTGAAGCTACTGAACCATTCTCTAATTTAATTTGAGACGCGTCTTTAGGAACAAACATTAAGTCATTATTCTGACCATCATTGTTAAGGTCACCACTTACAAGATAAGAAGTAGTGTAGTTAGGAGCCCCTTCGTATACTAAACCAATTGATGATAATAAGTTCTTAGAAAATTCTTTCTTATAAATCATACTTGCGATAATTCTGTTGGGTAAATAGTTATTAGATAAGCCAGCAACGAATTCATTAGGATTATCAGAAGTAGCTTTTGAACCCCACATAGTAGCTGCAGTAGAACCAGTCACCGCTGCATCATAAGCAACCTGTCTTGTATAGGCAAAAGTTCCAACAAAGTTTTTAGTAACTTTTTGAATTTGTAAAGTTCCTGTAGCGGCATAACCTGCATTTGAATTGGTCATGTAAATAGCATTACCAATTGATGGGTTATTAGCAGTAGCTCTAACAGTACTTCCAGGAACCATTTGAGAACCACCAAAAGGATAAGATGTTCTGTAAGGGAATCTATAACGACCATCTGTTAATTTCACTAAACCAGTTGCAGGAAGTGCAATGTTTTGGAATACTGAAGCATTTAATTGCTTAGTATAGGATCCTTCTGCAGTAACTGTCCAACCATTACCTAATTTTTTATCAGCCGCTAAAGTAGATTTAAATACTTGAGGGAATCTATAATTAGGATCGGTTACGTTAATATTATAAGAACTACTTAAACCAGCAGTTGCTTGTGGACGGTTCGCATTAATATCTGGTGAGAAATTGTAGCCTGTTCCTTCAAAAATATTTCCAAATAATGCCATACCTGAGTTAGAAGCTTGGTTAGAAATCCATACAAAAGGAGGAGCACCTTGGAATAAACCAGCACCACCACGAACTTGTAAAGTTTGGTCACCATATACATCATAGTTAAATCCAATTCTTGGAGAAATTTGAATGGCTGTAGTAGGTTGAGCGCCTGTATTCGCACGAGTACCATTATAGAACCTTGTTAAGGTATCTGTTACTGGGTTATACAAGAAAGTATTGTAGAAATTAGTATAGTCAGCTCTAATACCATAAGTAATGGTTAACTTATCTGTAGCTCTATATTTATCTTGAATGAAGATACCAGCTTCAAAATCCTTAGGGCCTACTAATGGGAAAGCACCACCACCTAATGTATAAGATAAGTTATACATACCAGCAGGCTTTGTACCAGCTGCTGCTGCATAGAAATCTGCTAAGCTATTAAAACGGTAAGTTCCAGCATAGTTAGGTGAGAAGCCATTTAAATATTTTTTATAAGAAGATTGAATTCCAGCTGTAATCTCGTGGTTACCTGCATATACAGATAAGATATCATTGAATTGGAAAACATCTGTATTTAATTTGTTGCCATAAGTAAATGGCTCATATCCAAAAGAAGTGAAAGGCTTACTACTTCTTATATCACCTGAACCGTCTAAGATATCCACCATTGGAAATTCTTTTTCAGTTAAAGCAGATCTATAATCTCTTAATGCAGTATATCCTATTTGTAATTTATTACTCATGCTATTAGAGATCTTAGTATTCAACTCAGCAATAAAAATATTGGCGTCATTGTTAATTATATAACCAGCACCATAGAAAGGAAGTGCAGTTGCATTCGCTTGTCTAGTACTTACAGAGCCACTATTAGAAGGTGCTATGTCACTAGAAGATTTTAAATAACTATACTTTAAACTAAAAGTGTTGTTCTCATCTATGTTCCAGTCAATCTTAGCTGTTAAACGCTTAGACTTTGCAGCATAAGAATAATTTTGGTAAGCTCCTGGATCGTATTTATAATTTGATTTCAAGAACGCAGCTAAAGCGTCAAGGTCTGCAGCTTTTGCAACAGATACTGTGGTGCCATTAGGCGCTGAAGAAGCTGTCGAGGCTGTCCATGTATGTGCAGGAGCAGATCTTTCTTCTTGTTCTGCATTGACAAAATAGAATAATTTATTTTTAATTAAAGCGCCACCTACTGTGAAGCCTTTTAAATCATAAGAGAAGTCTTGCTTTGGAACTTTAATTGTATAAGGCGCAGCATTTACTTCATAGCCTTGCCAATCTTTACTCTTCATGTATTGATAAACCGATCCAGTTGAAGTGTTCGCACCAGAACGAGAAACAGAGTTCACGTTACCTCCAACAAAACCTCCTTGACGTACGTCAAACGGAGAAATATTTACTTGAATTTGCTCAATCGCATCTAATGAAACGGCTACTTGACCTGTTTGGCCACCGATATCACCAGATAATCCAAAAGAGTTATTAAAGTTAGCACCATCGATAGTGATATTGTTCAATTGAGAACTTTGACCACCGAAAGACATACCGTTGTAAGTAGGTGTTAATTTAATGATGTCCTTGTATGAACGAGTAACAGTAGGCAAACTTGTGATTTGATTTCTATTAAAGTTATCTTGAGAACCAGTTCTAGAATTAGAAAAAACTTTATCTTGACTAGTTGATCTAACCACTACTTCTTGTAAATTATTAGAAGTTTCTACTAGTTTAAAGTTTGCTTTGTGTGCCTGACCTAATAATAAAGTAATATCATTTTGTTGCTCCTTTTTGAAGCCTACATAAGAAACTTCAATTGAGTAAGGGCCTCCTACTTTTAAGTTGATTAAGTTGTATCTACCATCGTTACGAGTAGTAGTTACATATTTTGTACCAGTTGGTTGGTGGATGGCCGTAATTGTAACGCCAGCTAAACCAGCAGTACCAGTTGTAACCGTACCTTGTATTTCAGATGTTGTCTCTTGTGCGCTTACTTTAATAATTGAAATTAAAATCACCAGCATTAGAGCAAAAGCTTGTTTTAAAACATTTTTCATTTTATGATATTATTTATGGTCACAAAAATAAACTAAAACTTGCGAATTACGAACAGTTCTCATTAACATTACATTAACGAAAGTGAAGGTTTTTCCCTTATTCCAAAATGGGTTAAAACTTAGGTTTTAAATATATTATGTAAGTACTTGTAAATCAATAGAATACATAAATACTGGAAAGTTTAGTATAATTACTAATTATCATATAACAATCAGATTATCAAATTGTTAAGCAATAAAACAAGGTTTTTTGAAGAATGGACAAATACTGTAAAAAATTCAAGAAAATTCTGCGAATTATTAGTTTTCTAAAGCTAATAGATGTCCGAAAATTTGGGCACTTATAGAATTTGGCCCTTCTAGGGTAAATTTTTGCGCATCTAGGCCAGCAACGGGAGTAATTCTTTTAGTAGAACTAGTGATAAAAACCTCCTTGGCTTGCTTCATTTCAGCTAGGCTAATATCTCTTTGTTCTAGCTTTAAATGATGGGCCTCGGCTACTGCAATAATATTTTTTCGTGTAATGCCTTTTAGCATATTGTTTGCAGGTGTGACAATGGTATTATCCTGACTGACCATAAATATATTAGACCTAGGGCACTCACTAACGCTATCATTATTATAATATAAAATATCATCGCCTCCCACACTCTTCATCCAAGGTTGTAAATAAACGGCCATTAAGTAGTCGGTTGTTTTTACTTCTGCCAATTGTCTTTGATAAAAATGACTGACTAAATGAATGCCTTTAGTAGCCATTTGAGTAGGAGGTGCCTCCAACGGTTGTTGAATAATAACTAGATGAGGCGCTGTAATTGTGTAGCCATCTGGCGCATCGCCACCTGCAATAATTAATCGTATGCCCGAAAAAGGAATATTATTTTTTTCAATTAAGTCCCCTACTATTTTTTTTATTTCCGCTTTAGACTGAGGAATGGTTAAACGCATAATCTCTGCCGAATTAAATAAACGATCTAGATGTGCTTCTATAAAGAGTGGTTTGTTATTCGCCACTCTTAAATAATCAAAAATGCCATAGCCTCTTTGCACGAGTAAATCTCCAACAGGAACGCCTGCGTTTTCTAATACACTAATTTGATTTTGAGCAAAACAATAAATAGGTTTCAAAACAATGAAGATTTTAAATGTTAAATGAAAGCGGCAGTCATCAAAAGTAGTAAAATTAGGCAATCATACATGCATCATTTTTTTATAATCCAAAGAAACCTGGGCGCTTTGTCCTGAATTTGACATAAAATAAACTAAATTAGTAGACAGTTAATTTTGTCCATTAAATATTATTAAATGCATCAACTACAAACAGCCGATTACATCGTTTTCTTTCTTTATTTTATTATTATTAGTGGCTATGGCTATTATATATATCAAAAAAAGAAATCGGCCACTACTAGTTCCACCGATTTTTTCTTGGCAGAGGGCTCTCTCACTTGGTGGGCCATTGGCGCCTCTTTAATTGCTTCTAATATTTCTGCAGAACATTTTATTGGTATGTCGGGCTCTGGCTTTGCATTGGGATTAGCTATTTCAACTTATGAATGGATGTCGGCCTTTACTTTAATACTAGTGGCTGTTTTTATACTGCCCATATATTTAAAGAATAAGATTTTCACCATGCCCCAGTTTTTATCTAAAAGATATAACGATACAGTGAGTACGGTAATGGCTGTATTTTGGTTATTGGTATATGTATTTGTGAATTTAACTTCTATTATTTATTTAGGTGCCTTAGCCATCTCTTCTATATCCAATATAAGTTTTGAATTGAGTATTGTGGGTCTAAGTGTTTTTGCTGTGATTGTAACACTGGGGGGTATGAAAGTAATTGGCTATACCGATGTGATACAAGTCATCGTATTAATTATTGGAGGTTTAGTCACTACTTATTTAGCCATCTCTTTATTATCGGAGCATTATGGATACGGAGGAAATATTTTAAAAGGCTTAGTGGTTTTAAAAAGAGAAGCCCCTACTCATTTTCATATGATCTTTGATAAGTCCAATAAATATTATCCAGAATTACCAGGGCTTTCTGTTTTAATTGGAGGCATGATGATCAATAATTTGGCCTATTGGGGATGTAATCAATATATCGTGCAAAGAGCATTGGGTGCCGATTTAAAAACAGCACGTAAAGGCATTTTGTTTGCTGCATTTTTAAAATTACTCATTCCTATTATCGCAGTGCTTCCTGGTATTGCGATGTATGTTCTATATCGTGATGGAATGTTTCAAACAGAAATGACAGATGCTACTGGTATATTAAAACCAGATCATGCCTATCCTACTTTAATGAATTTACTTCCTCCGGGATTAAAAGGAGTAGCCTTTGCAGCACTTACTGCAGCTATCGTCGCTTCTTTAGCAGGAAAAGCAAATAGCATTTCCACTATTTTTTCATTAGACATTTATAAAAAATTCATTAATAAAGAGGCCAGTGAAAAAAAATTAGTAAGCATAGGTAGCTGGGTGGTTATTGTATGTATGGTCATTGCAGCTATTGTGGCGCCGGCACTTCGTTCATTAGATCAAGCTTATCAATTTATTCAAGAGTATGTAGGTTTTGTTTCACCAGGGGTGCTAGCTATTTTCTTACTAGGCTTTTTTTGGAAAAAAACAACATCTGCTGCAGCTTTAACGGGTGCGCTTATCACCATTCCCACTTCTACCATTTTAAAGTTTTTACCTAACTGGACCAATAATGCATTTCCCGACTATCCTTTTTTAGATAGAATGACTATTACTTTTTTCTTTATAGTGGTTATGATGGTCATTATTAGTATTACAAAACCTTCCAAACAAAATAATGCAGATGCCATTGAAGTGAATACATCTATGTTTAAGGTTTCTAATGGTTTTATAGTAGCTTCTGTTATCATAACCGGTATTTTAGCGGCCTTGTATACTGTGTTCTGGTAGGTTCTTGCTTGGGTTTTAAATAATTTTGCCCTTAAAAAATTGTAATATTTAAAAAAAAGCCGAATTTTAATGTATTAAAAAAAATGACCATGTCAAATAACAATACCAATAAAAAAGTAGTGGATGCTAATAACCCACTTGCCAATTTAGATGAATGGGAAATGGATATATTAAAAAGATACCCAGACCCTTCTGCTATTGCCACGAATAAAAAAACAGAAGAATTTAGAAATTATGCAGCTGAAGAAACAGATACGGTGAAAGAATTTTATAGATTAAACCATACTCATCAGTCTTATGATTTTGTACTTCGTAAAAAGACCGACTTTTTACAATTCAATAAAAAGGAAATGCCCATTTGGAGCGCCTTTGATTTTTTGAATGAATTAGTTGACGATTCTGATCCCGATACCGACTTAGATCAAATGCAACATTTATTGCAAACCTCTGAAGCCATTAGAAATGATGGTCATCCCGATTGGATGGTGCTTGTAGGTTTAATTCATGATATGGGTAAAGTATTATGTTTATTTGGTGAACCACAATGGTCAGTGGTGGGTGATACTTTCCCTGTAGGTTGTGCCTATTCAGATAAAATTGTGTACCCAGAATTTTTCAAAAATAATCCCGATTATAACCACGAGGTGTACAGTCAAAAATTTGGCGTGTATAAACCTAACTGTGGTTTAAAGAATGTACATATGTCATGGGGACATGATGAATATGTATATCATATGATGAAAGATTATTTACCAGAAGAGGGTTTATATATGTTACGTTATCACTCTTTTTATTCGCAGCATCGTGAGAATGCATATGCACATTTAATGGATGAGCATGATCATGAAATGTTTAAGTGGGTAAAGTTATTCAACCCTTATGATTTATATTCTAAAAATCCGAATCAAAAAAGTTGGGCAGAATTACAACCTTATTATAAAGCATTAGTTAAAAAGTATTTACCAGAAACTTTGAAGTTTTAGGTATATAATCTTCCTTTACTATTACTAGTGTTGCGCTAAGAACCCCATGCATAGTGCTCTTTAGCCGTTGCACCTATTCTTAAAAATGTATGTGCTCCAAAGTAATCCCTTTGTGCCTGTATTAAATTAGCTGTTGAATGCGCTGTGCTTATTGCATTAAAAAATTGTATAGCATCTGACATAATAGGTGTGGCTATTTTATTTTCTAAAGCTTTTATAACTATTTCGGTAGCAGCGGGTGCGGTAGTTTTTATTTGCTCGGTAATACTTGTATCTAGAAGAATAGTGGGTGTTATTTTTAAAATAGGTACCAATGTTTCCATAAAATCCGATTGAATAATACAACCCTTGGTCCATATTCTAGCAATCTCACTTAAATTCAAGTTCCAATGATGATTTTTTGAAAATTCATCTAATAACCAGAAACCTTGAAAGTGAATAATCATTTTTGCAAAATGGTAGGCATTTTTTAAAGAGGCTTCATTAATTATAATGGAATTTTTTGGGCGAGGATAATTTTTCTCAAATTGAACGCGTAAGTTTTTATAGCTAGAAATTTGTCTTGCATATAAAGCGTTCGCAATTAAACTAGCGGGAATGGCTGCATTGGTTAATGCATTGGTAGCCCAACTGCCCGTACCCTTGCTTTCAGAAACATCCACAATTTTATCTATTACCCATTGATCACCTTCTTTGGTATTTAAAATATTGATAGTTGCATTTAATAAAAAACTATCTAGTTTATCTGCCTTCCAAGAAAAAAACATATCAGCAATTTCAGAAGGGTTTTTTCCTGCAGCTCTAGCTAATGCATATATTTCAGCAAGTAATTGCATTTCGGCATATTCAATTCCATTATGTACCATTTTAACAAAATGGCCACTGCCCCCTTCTCCAATATAAGTAGAACAGGCTTGATTGTTCTTATCTTTTGCAGCAATACTATTTAAATAAGGGGCCACTAGTTCATAGGCCTCTTTAGTACCACTAGGCATTATACTTGCTCCATGAAGGGCCCCCCTTTGTCCTCCAGAAATGCCAGCGCCTATAAAATGAATGCCTTTTTTTGCAAAATCATGAATACGGGATTCAGTTTCTTTATAATAGGTATTACCTAAATCAACAATGATATCTCCCTTGTTTAATAAAATAGCTAGTTCGCTCAAAACCGCTTCCGTAGCCCCTCCGGCTTCAATCATTAAAAATATTTTTTTAGGACTTTGAAGCGAATCTATAAATGAAGGATAATTTGAAAAGGCTTCTGTATCTTTTAAGAGAGGCAAACTTTCTACAAAATTTTTAGCCACCGATTCTTCCACCCCTTTCAGCTCTCTATTATATAAAGCCAACCGAATACCATTTCTAACAAAATTTTGCGCTAAGGCCTTGCCCATCACACCTAAGCCCATGAGGCCTATTTCGGCTTTGCTTATATTTTCATTCAATAAGGTTTTCATAATTATTTGAACAATGGCTGAAGGTGTTTGTGTAATTGAAATAGTAAAAGCATTTTCAGGTGGCTCTAAAGTTTCTAATTGTGAGGCTAATAAACTAGCCGGGAAATAATGCCCCTTTCTACTTTCTAATCTTTGCTCAATTAAATTTTTATTGCCTTCTAAATAAACAAAACGTATAGCATTACTATTTTTTTCTAAAATAGCTCGGTGCGATTTTTTTAAAGCAGAGCAAGCCAAAATACAACTACTCTTATGCAGCGCATTCTCTATTACACCCTGCAATTCAAATAACCAGGCTGTTCTATCCTCATCACTAAGCGCAATGCCTCCAGCCATTTTATCGCGATTAGCCTCAGTATGATAATCATCTCCATCAAAAAAACTGATGCCTGTTGCTTTTGAAAGCGCTTTGCCTATTGTGGATTTACCCACACCGGCCACACCCATTAAAACAATCGCAATATTTTTTGGCATGCTTTATTTATACAATTGATTAAAAAGCATTTTATACGTACTATGTGTTTGACCTCTAAAAGTAATTTCAGGACCATAGACAAATAATTTACCACTACCCACTTTCGCTTCAAAGGCTGCAATACCATCTTGTAAATAAGATTGACCGAAGGCCCATCCGCTTCTTAATGTTTTATCTGAAGCGTACCAGGCTAGTGGCACTACTTCTTTTCTTGCAATGGCATCTGGTAATAAATTAAATACGGGGCTTGCGTTAAAATATACATCGGCATTTTTATGCATACCCCAGTTGGCTTTATACTCATTGTCTAAAGTTATTTGCATCACACTTCCTGGTATATAATATTTTTCACCAGGTAATGATTTCTCTTTGCCTGAAACCATTTCTACTAAAGCATTTTTAACAGGTAAATTTAAATGATAGGCCAAGTTAGCACTAGATCCAATGGTAACAATAGTTCCCCCATTTTGTAAAAATGTATTTAAAGCAGGAATTGATTTCGCTGCGGTTATTTTTCCTAAGTTTGCTTGATACATTTCAGGAATATCTTCCGTCTTTGGTTCTCTTTCTTCATAACCATTGCTTGCTTCTGGCTTTAAAGAAGGAATGGCACCTTCTACAAAAACAATAACATCGAATTTATCTTTTAAATTACTGGCGTCAATTTCTTTAGCATAAATTAATTGAAAAGGGAAATTATACTTTTCAAAAATCCATCTTACCCATCCTGAAGACATTGATCCACCATATCTATCCCATAAAGCAATTCTTTGTGGCATCACTTTATCGTTCATGTTAGTAGGTTTTGCAGTCAGGCCATTAAAAATAATGCCCTTCTCTGCACTCAATGTTTCAATAGCTTCTTGTATTTTTTTATTAGCATCATTTGCGGCCACAAAATATTGGTCTTTATTTTTATACACTTCTACACCCATGGCAAGCAATGTATTAATAGCATAGTAGGCTGCATTTTCTTTGGTAGAAAAACTATAGCCGGCTATTTCTCCACTTGCATTTATTTTACCCATTGGTTTTTGAACAAGGCCATAGGCAATGGTTTCAAAGGGGCCATTAAAATCATCTAAGACACGATCAAACTCAATGCCCATGGTAAATGCAGGGGTCCAACCCGCAGCATCATAAGGTCTTACAGGAGGGCCACCTGGATATTGAAAATCGTTGGGATGATCCTGTGGTTCAAACATATCTATTACATGTGGTCTGAAGGCTTGGTTGGTTTTTACAATATAAGAGCCTGCTGGATAATTTTTTCCAGCCACTGAAAAATTAGCCGTTGCTTTTTGAACCTTAATACCACTTTGAATTAAAATATTAATAAAATCTATGGCCGTAGTAGTTTGATTCGCTGTTACTATATAGCCTCTTGCATCTCTATTGGCTGGATTTTTATATACTTTATTATATATAGCTGTTTGAAAAGAATCAATCCTGCCTGTTACTTTCTCTGTCTTCAATAATTCCGTAAGAGCGTCTGCTCTTTTAGGATACAAAGTCCAGCTATCCTTGTTACCTGCTTCAATACTATTACTACCCATTGTATAAATATTCAAAAGCAATTCTTCTTTATATCTACTGGCATAATTTAATACAGCATAATTTAAAGACACTGAATAATCGATTGAATTTCTAAAATACCATTTCTGTGGAGTAATAGGAAAAGGGGTGCCACTATTCGGAATTAATCTTTGTGGCATTAATGGAATAGAAGAAGGAGTTGGGTTTCCAATTATTTCTGTAAGCAGGCCTATAATATTATGGTAGTAAGCAGTAGTTCTTAAGCCGCCATTCCACCAAGTAGAATACACAGAACCAGACTTCATGGTATAACCAGGTTTTGCTTCTGCATTTAAACGAGAACTCATTGCAGCGCCCAATGCATCAATGCCTGTAATTAATAATGGATCATATACATAATTGAAGGGGTCACGATAAGGAGGGCCTGCTACCACTGTACCTGGAGGACCTGTTTGATGGTGATTGTATAAAATCTGAGGCATCCATTCTATATATTGTTGGCGACTCATGTTTTTAGACTCTTGCATATTGGTCATATAGAAATCACGATTATTATCATGGCCAATATATTTTTGATATAAACGAGGTAGGCTAGAAGTAGATCTTTTTAAAGTATCGTTACTACGCATATACCAATTAGACACTAATTCTTGTCCATCGGGATTCGCATGTACAAATAAAATAATGGTAGACTTTAAAATGCGTTTTGTCTCTTCATCTGTTCTTGTAATTAATTGATACATGGACTCTATCCATTGATGTATCCCCACTACTTCCGTTGCGTGTAAGCCGCCATCAATCCAGACTACCGACTTTCCTTCAGAGGCCATTTGCTTCGCTTCTGCTGGACTTATATCTTCAGCATGCGCTAGTTTTTGAGAAATAGTTTTATACTTTTCCAAATTGGCCAAGTTGCTTGGATCAGAAACAATCATCATATAATGATTGCGTCCTTCTTCTGTTTTTCCAATCACTTGTAGTTTTACTTTTTTAGAAACGGCCGCTAATTTTTTTAAGTAGGCTTCTGTTTGTGTAAAAGTGGCTAATTGATAATTGTCGCCAATATTAAATCCAAAATGCGATTTTGGACTAGGCACTTGTTGTGCCATTAGTAAACTCTGTGAAAGCAAGGCAATCAATAAAAAACAAAAGTATTTGCGCATATTATAATTATTTATTTTTTTCATTTTTAAGGCTGTATTATTTTAAGAAAATTATTTTATTTTTTAAAAAGCATTGGCTTGTCTATCCATTATAAATTGAATCAGCATATCTAATTCTATATTAGCTCTTTTACAAGCGTCATCAATATCATCTCTAGAAACGTTGGCTGCAAAGGCTTTGTCTTTAATTCTTTTTTTGGCTCCTTTTAATTCCATGCCCTTATACCCTTCTGGTCGCATTAAAGAATAGGCATGCATTAAACCAGAAAGTTCATCAAAGGCGTATAACATTTTGTCCATTTGTGTAATGGGCTCTACCCCAAAATGAATGGGACCATGTGATGCAATGGCTCTAATAATTTCTGGATCTATTTGTTTTTCTTCTAGGTATTCGATTATTTTTTTACAATGTAATTCAGGCCACTGATCCCAATCGGCATCATGCAAAAGGCCGGCCATTTCCCAGCGCCATTGATCGGCTTCGTCTAAATTTTCTTTTTCTTTCGCCCAGCATTTCATTAAGTGTGCCACTTGCTTCATGTGTAGCTGTAACTTAGGATTCAGTACCCAGGCATTAAATAAATCATGGGCTGCTGATACCGATAGTACATTACCCTTATTGGCAGGATCACCAAATTCAGTTCTACCCAAATTCAAAGACATACTCTTGTTTTGCTAAAGTTAATAATACTAGCGAATTATTTACTCGTTTTTACAATTTGAATTTTTCCGTTCATCAAAACTTTAGCAGTTGGCTGCGTACTTGATTTTATTTTAAGAGTGGTTACTTGACTATTTGTCCAAGTCATTTCAATTTCATAGTTACCTCTTGCCTTCAATCCCTTAACAGCCCCCGTTGCCCATGCCTTGGGAAGGGCTGGTAAAAGCGTGATCATTTCCTCATTCGATTGTACTAGCATTTCAGCCACAGCTGCAGCTCCCCCAAAATTGCCATCTATTTGAAAAGGAGGATGCGCGTCTAATAAATTAGGATAGGTACCCCCTGCATTAGTATAATTTTCTTTAGTTCCATCTGGAGGTACATATTTCAATAATTCACGAACCATTTTATAAGCATGTTCTCCGTCTTTTAATCTTGCCCATAAATTTATTCTCCAACCTTTGGACCAACCTGTGGTTTCATCTCCTTTTATTTCTAAAGTTTTTTTAGCTGCTGCTGCAATTTCAGGTGTTTTATCAAGGCTAACATGTGTGCCTGGATACAATCCATATAAATGAGATTGATGACGATGTTTAGGATCGCTGTCTTCCCAATCATAATACCATTCTTGTAAATTGCCTGCCTTGCCCACTTTGTAAGGATGTAAATTATTTAAGGCGGTATTTATTTTATTTGCAAAATCGTTATCGTTTTTTAAAATTTTTTGTGCGGCAAGTACATCTAAAAATAATTCTCTAATCATAGCAAGGTCGGCGGTGGCTCCATAAAGAGTAGAACCCACATAGCCATTCGGCATTTTAAAAGTATTTTCTGGCGAAGTAGAAGGAGAGGTAATGAATTGTCCACTACTATCTTTTACTAACCAGGCTAAACAAAATTCTGCAGCACCGCGCATTAATGGATACGCTTTTTGTGCTAAAAATTGTTGGTCTTGTGTAAATAAATAATGTTCCCATAAATGCGTTGATACCCAAGTGCCGCCCATGGCCCAATTCGCCCAAACGGGATCGCCAGAACCAAAATTACCCACTGGATTGGACATAGCCCATATATCTGAATTATGATGTGCTACCCAACCTGGCATATTATAAAATGTTTTAGCTGTGGTTTTTCCGGTGGTGGCTAGGTTGCCAATAAATTGTAAAAAAGGTAAATGCATTTCAGACAAATTGGTATTTTCTGCTAACCAATAATTTTCTTCTGCATTTATATTGATAGTATAATTACTTGACCATGGTGGTTGTATATAGGGGTTCCACAAGCCCTGTAAGTTAGCAGGGACGCCTGTTGTACGAGAACTTGATATTAATAAATAACGGCCGTACTGAAAATATAAAGTTTCTAAATAAGGATCAGCTTCTCCTTTCGCGTATCTTTTTAAACGATCATCGGTGGGTAAATTCACTAAGTCCTTACCTCCTAATTTTAATTCAACACGATTAAAAAAAGATTGATAATCTTTTACATGTCGTTTTTTTATTTCTGTAAAGCCCATTTGTTTTGCGTTGCTTAATTGAGTAGCAGCGTTTGCTACATTATTCAATCCTTTGGTAGCTGGGTCTTTATCAAAACCATTAAAACTAGTAGCCATAGAAACATATACGGTGGCTTCTGTAGCACCTGCTAATGTTATAGTAGAATCTGTTTTAGTAATTTTTCCAGTACTAGATACTATTTCAATGTTGGCGGAAAAACGCGTACCCCTTTTGGCATCATACATAATGGCGTTGCGCGATTTTTGAACATAGTTAGGATCGGCCTTCACAGGTGCCACACCATTTACTTGAATCATATTATTAGAAGTAGTCGTAGTATGTTTTAATAGCGATTCAAAACGAATGGTAAAACCAAGTGCCCCTGCTTTTTTACTCGTTAGGTGAATGGTAAAAATTTTATCGGGATTAGACACTAAATATTCCCTTTCAATAGTATTGTTATTAGAGAAGGTTTGCACTTTTGCAATAGCCTTATCAATATCTAGTTCTCTATAGTAATCGGTAATATAGGGGTCGTCATTAATATCCATTAGTAATGTACCTAGTGGGGCATAAGATTCAGAAAACTTGCCTTGTAATTTTTTAAGAAGCTCTGCTGCTTTTTTATAATTATTTTCTTGCAGGGCTTTTCGTACTGCAGGTAAATTTTTATAGGCTTGCGGATTCATATTTGCATTCACTGGCTCCCCCGACCATAAACTCAAATCATTTAAATAAATTTTATCAGTAGAAATGCCTCCAAAAACACTAGCTCCTTGAAGCCCATTGCCTAATACCAATGCCTCTTCAAAATGTTGAGCCGGATTCGAATACCAGAGCTTAAGCGGCTGTTGTATAGAAGCGATGGCCGCAGGGGCTGTGGCTACAGGGGCAGGCTTCTTTTTTTTAACTACCTTTTTTTGAGCAAACAATACAAAGGGGCAAAGAATTAAAACCAAGGTTTTCTGATAAACATTCATAAATAGCGCTTAATGAGTTGAAAATAAAGTTACTAAAATCATAGCAGCTTTTTGCAGCTATAAATCAAGAAAATAAGTTAAATTTAAATACCTAACTTTTTACCAAAACACATTTTATGAAAAATATAAAAACTTTATTGGTATTTTTTGTCCTTTCTATGGTTTTGGTGGTGGATGTTAAAGCGCAAGCCGATGACCTTTCCACTATTTCTGTAAAAAAAACAAAAGATTTTTCTGTAAATGGATTGGGAGATGCTGCTTCCTGGAAGACCACATCCTTTACAAAATTGAATAAGAAATTAACGACTGGAGTAAACTATTCTACTAACTTTAAAATTTTATATTCCGATTCTGGAATTTATTGTTTGTATGTATGCGAGGATACGCTCATTACTTCCACCCTAAGAGAAGACTTTGCTGATTTATATAAAGAGGATGTAGTAGAAGCATTTTTTTGGCCTGATGAAAAATCGGTGATGTATTTTGAATATGAGCTATCTCCTTGGAATTATGAATTACCTATAATGGTACCTAATTACAATGGAAAGTTTTTAGGTTGGAGGCCTTGGCATTATGAAAATGAGAGAAGAACAAGACATGCAGCCACCATTAACAAACAGGGAGATAAAGTAATTGGATGGACTGCCGAATTTTTTATACCCTTTGTATTATTAAGCCCATTAGAAAATGTACCGCCAAAATCTGGAACAAAATGGAGAGCTAATTTTTACAGACTTGACTACGATAATGGAGGCAACAGGTGGACCTGGAAGCCTACCAGCCGTAGTTTTCATGAATACAATAAATTTGGAACAATTATTTTTGAATAGGTTTTAGGGACGGGCTTGAAAGAACTGAGTAATCTCTTCAATCTTATCTGTATTAATAAAATCTATTTTCATTTCAATAAATTTTTCCCATGCTAAAGGGTAATCGGGCGTGCCCCATAATCTAACGGGCTTATTCAATGCATGTATTTTTTTAATGGCTATTTTAATTTTTTCTTCTTCTGAAACTTGCATGGGCCATGTTTTCTTCCACATCGTAAATTTTCCATAGTCTTCGCTTATTAAAGAAATTTTAGACAACTGCGCTGCAGTATAGTTTTTAAAAATTCTACCATCAAAATGTATATAGTTTGGATATTGAATAAATAATGAATCGGGTGGCGTATTACCTGAAATAGTAATGGTTATATTTTTATTTTTAATAAGCGTAGGATATTTTTTTAATACGGCTATTAAACTATCTAAAGTGCTAATGGCTTCTGTTTTTACGTCAATTAATAATTGTAATTTTCTATTAGGTGTATTAGTTGCAAGTAAGGGTGCTAAATACATATTTTCGAAGTTTCTGATGGGCAATAAATCTTTTGTGTCGTGCCCCACTAAAATTTTACCAGCTACTAAATGAATATCGGCTTCAATGGACCCTAGTTGATTGCGATAGGCTAAATCAAAAGGTGTTTTTTGTTCATAGTCATTATGGGAATGCACATTGGCAAGGGTAAATTTTTGTCCTTGAGCTGCAAAACAAAAGCAGCATATACCTATAAAGCAACCAAATAATTGTTTCATGTTTTTTAATTTGTACATCTATTAAGTATTTCAAAATGCATATTACAATTATTATTGAAAAAAGGGAGATTTTTACATTAAAAACAAAGATTTAATGTCTTATCTTTGTAATGAATAAAACAAGTTTCTATGTTAAATAATATTGTCATTTTCGTTTGGATACTTTCATCTATCTACTGCTTGTATAAATTATTTAAAAGATCAAAATTAACCTCATTGGACGGGGTCATTGGGTATTCACCAGGTTTAGAAGTAATCATGGTCTTAGCCCTAGGACCTTTATTAGCGATGATTGATATCTCTTTAACTTGGATCAGAATTTACAAAGACGCCGAAGAAGCTAGAAGAAGAAACGATAAATAGACTGTGCTAATAAATATCTAAATCTTTGCCATTCACCACGGGGCCTTTATAGTTTTTGGCAAGCTCCTCTAGTATACTAGTTAGACTGGTTCCAAATGCAAGTTGGTGGGTTAATACTAAAAGTTTGGGTTTGACTATATTGGCAATTGCCGCTAATTGAGAAGTGGAGGTGTGAAAAGTACTATGGTAGTTCTTCCATCTTTGTTCCCTTTTATTTAAACCCTCCTCGGAATAGACTTCATGAACTAGTATATCGCAATGTTTGGCATTTTTGATTAAGTCTTCGCTATAAGTACAATCACCTGACACAACTATTGTTTTATCAGCAGTTTCAAATCTGAAGCCCAATGCCGATCTCAACGAACCGTGCTTCACTTTAAATGCTTTCACTATAATATTGCTGTCTTTATATATAATACCAGCTCCCACTTCATGTACATTTACTTTGTATCCATTTTTATTGCCTTTTTCTAAACCATTTATTCTAATATTCATATCCTCGCTATATGCTTGTAAAATATGTGATGTCATATTTTTAAGTCCCAATGGACCATATACTTCTAAAGGAGCATTTCTATCTAAAACAGCTGGTGTAAAAATAATATCGGCATAGCCTGTAGTATGATCGCTATGTAAATGTGTTATAAATAGTTTTTTTAAATTTTCCGCAGCAAGTGCTTTAATTCCTTTTTGGTTGGCTTGCTCTGCTCTTCTTACTACGCCAGGGCCACAGTCTACTATATAGGAAACATTATTTACAACAATGGCTAATGAAGGACCAGATGTAGAAGGGTTGGCAAAGGGTGTACCTGTTCCTAATAAAACAAGCTGTGTGCCTGTATTTTTTTCTTGTGCAATGAGGAAAGTAGTAGATAGTAAAAAAAATAAGAAGATAAATTTTTTCATTGCATGATTTGTATTTGAAAATACTTTATGCTTCTAAGTTAGTAATTTTTTATCATTTTAATTTCCCCAATCTATAATAGTAAAAACAATTTTTGAATAGTTTTCCTTTTCATATAGAACCCCTAATTTATTTCTTTTCAACAGCACTAAATCTGAATAGGCAGTATAATCACTAATTTGCTTTTCATCATTGGTTTTGTCAATGATTATATTTTTAAACCAGCTTTGACCCTCATCTTTACTAATTCTAAGGGTTAGGTTATTTCTATTTTTGGTATCTGCTGCATTTATAAAGGCAAGCATTTCTTTATTTTTATACCTACCTATATTTAATAGGCTTCCTTGACAAACGGGATCGGGTAAGTTTTCATCAAAATAAGTGGTATCCCAATTCATTCCACCATTATTACTAATGGATATAATTCTGTTTCTTTTATCTCCTTGTTGATTTCTAGTATTCAAAATTAGCCTTCCGTTGCTAAGTGCAGCAGCTGTAGCTTCATTGCTGCCTTGCATTTTAAGTGATTCACTTAGATGAAATGTTTTTCCATGATCATCTGAATAATAAGCATGGGCAAAATAATCTTCAAATTTGTTTTTTGGAGCGCCTTCTGAATGATTGGCTGCAATAAAAATTCTTCCTTTATATATACCTGACTGGATTTGCAAAGCATGTCCTGGTGTATTGGCATAGCTTCTCCAATCTTCATTAAAATTATAAGCAGTATGTATACTTGGATATTTAGGCCTATGTGTTTCTAAAGTAATATTAACAGGATCGGACCAACTGAGTCCATTATTAGTAGATGTTTTATACCAAACTTCTCTTAATCCACTTCCTTTACGAACCTCGCCCTCGTGATTATTGCCTGTATTATAAAATAAATATATTTTCCCTTCTGGAAATTCGGGATCATACAAATCTAGCACAGGGGCACTATTACTAGCTTGTAGTGAATCATTATTTACAATGATGTCTAGCTTTGACCATGTTTTCCCTCGGTCTGTACTTCGCTTCATTACTATATCTATATTACCAAAATCATTAGAGGAAGCAACCCTGCCTTCACAAAAGGCAAGTAAATCATTATTGGGTGCTTTAATAATTGCTGGTATGCGATAGGTTTTATAACCATCTTCGCCCGAAATAAAAACAGGAATTCTTTTCTGAGAAAATACGCTTGCAATGAAACATACATTCAAAAAGAAAAGAATTCCAATTATTTTAGTCTGCTGCATACATTTTTCTATACAATTGTCCTGCAATAAAAACAGCATTATTGTCTTTGTTCTTAGCAGCCCATGCTTTAAACTTAGCATGATCGTGAATAGCTTTATAATCTTTTTCTGAAGTCCAATGACCAATGGTACAGCTTCTATAAGTGGAAGCAGTATCTGATTCATTTACTTTCATATAACTGTAATAGTTATTAGGAAAACCAATTTCAATCATGATAGCATTAATTTCTTTTAAGCTAGCGATATAGGTTTTTTCCATGGCTGCATTTTTAACATCATAAAAATGTACAGAGTTAATGGCTTTTTGAGCAGAGGCTGTTAGGTTGAATCCAATTGCAGCCATCATTAATAAGAAGATGATTTTTTTCATTTGGTTGGTTTTTTTGATTATATAATTTAGATTAATTACTTTTTATTTAGAATGTATTTATACCTACCGGTCTTTCAAATTTTGCTTTATAAAAGAAAGTCAAATATAGTCAAATCATTGGAAATTGGTTGAATAGCAAATTAAATTATAGTAAATGAAAATTACGAATGTAATTGATGTTAAAGGTTTGGTCGTTGCTCCTGGTTTTATAGATACGCATGTTCATGGCAGATCTAATTAAGAACAGGAGTTTCAATTTCATGATGGACTCACTACCACTTTAGAACTGCAGGTACATTTTCAAGGGTCTTAGGAAAATAGGTAAGAGAAGATAAAGCGATAGATTTAAATAACCAAGTTCCTTTTAAATTTCTTGTAGTTAGTAACCAATTCTGATATATAACCTTGTCTATCTGTTTTCATGGTTGTTCTGGCTTCCTTGGTATAAGTAGTACCCAAATGATCAAAGAAATGTTTAGTAGAAAAAATGGCCATTTCCACCATAATAGGAAATGTATCTAAGCCTCTTTTTTCTAATAAATAATAAACGCTTTTTTTATTAAGATTGCCTCTTGTCTTACTCACAAATCCAAGCTCTTTCAATTTTTTTAACCTGTTAGCTAACATTTTACTAGGCATGCTTTCTGGTGATTGTTGAAATTCATTAAACAAAGATTTATGACCCCAAATCATATCTCTTAAAATTAATAAAGTCCACTTGTCTCCAATAATATCAAGGCTAGTAGCCACTGGGCAAATGGAACGGAAGGGAACGCTGTTTGGCATAACTAAAAATTAATTAGCGAAAATACAATTAATAATTTAATAATACTAGATGCTAAAAAATTAATATATATAATTAAATATCAATAGCTTGGTGGTTGTTTTGTTCAAAATTGTTTTTATAATTTCACCATCTTAAACTGCTGTACAATTTTATTGTCATTAGAGCTTACCTTAACTATATATGTACCTGCCGATAATTGACCAAGTGCAATAGGCATGCCAGCCGTAAGGTTTTGTTTACTAACTATCCTTGTGCCTGTAGCTAAATCATATACATCTATGTTTAGTCTCTGATAGCCTTTAACTACAAAATCAAAATTTAATTGATTTATAAAAGGGTTGGGCGCTAGTTTTATAAACTCATTAGCACTTAAATTAATAACATCGGTTACTAAAAAATAATAAGGGCTACTTAGCGCACTTACACATCCGTTTTGAGTCGTTTTTACTGTATATGAGCCCGCTTTAGATGGATCTGACAGATTAATTTTTTGAGTAGTATCTTTTGTGGCAGCGCCATCTTTATACCAAATATTACCTATGCTTGCGCTAGAGTTAAGGTTGTTGGTGCTGTCGCGTGTAATGACAGGGGGGGCTGGTATGCTTGATTTAGTTATTTGAATCGTATCCGAAGAAACAACACATCCTAAAGTATCTGTTCTTGTTACAAACAATTTTGTTGTATCTAGAAATGTTTTATTAGTAACATTTGTTAAGTCTGATTTAGAGCCAAAATACCATTTTAAAGTGTCTCCCTTATTAATATTAGTTACAGTTAATTTTATAGAATCGGAGCCACAGATAGAATATTTATTTGTGTTAAATGTAGGCTTTTGCGCCTCGCAAGGGACTAATAAAAAACCAGGTCTAAAATTATAATTAATAAAAGAATTCTGTATAATTCTATTTCTAATATATTTTAAACTATCATTAAATATTTCTCCTTCATACATCTCTACAGAATTTTTTTGAATTCCTGCTATAAAAACTGGTTTTGAAATACCTTTAATAGCAAAAGGTATTATTTGGTTACCTAAAGCAAGATTAAATCCACCTATATTTATCTTCTTTTGCTTGAATTCGTTGTAAACATTCTGACTTGCCGTATCAGAAAAAAATAAACCAAGAGATTTTAATTCAAAAGAGCCTTTTATATTTTTAAAATAGACCGTGGAGTCGATACCTTGAAATCCAAAGTAACCGCAACCTTGTGGTGTTTTAGTTGTACAACCATTATCTCCTGTAATTGGATAAAGGTCTACCAATCCATCTTTATCCAGATCAATTAACTTAAAAGATCTATTACTGTAAAATAAATTTTCATTTAATTGTGTAGGAAAATAATTCTTTGTTACATCAGTAAAAATTCCATCTTTATATGTGGTGATTTTAAATATGGACTTAAATTTATTATTATCTATAGCGCTATGGTCTCCTGACCCATTTGAAAATAAACTTATAATTTCAGGGTTTCCATCATTATCCAAATCTTGAACTTGAATACTACTAGCTCTTAAACCATTTTTCTCAATTGGAAAATCTTTATAACTAATAATATTTACAATTGATGTATTATTAAATTTCCCATTTTGGTTAAAGGCTACATATACATTCCCATTTTGACTAATTTTCCCTTCAACTTGTGATGCAAAAATAAAATCTTTAAACCCGTCTTTATTTAAGTCATAAGCTGCTAAATTAAATGGGCCTTCTGTTATCTGTAAAGTATCCCTTTCTAAAATTGGGTAACTTAAGCTCATTTTATTTCCCTTGTTTTCCCAGAATTGAAAGGTTTTCCCTTCTCCCCTTTCAGCTAAAACTAAATCGTTTTTTCCGTCATTATTCCAGTCAAATGACACAGAACCGAAATAAGATTTCAATTGGAGTTCGTCTAAGTATCCTATTGAATCTATTAACTTTCCATTATTTGAAATTAAGACATTTGGCCTCCTAGCATACCCTTTTGAAGAATCTATATCAATTTTATTTCTCATACCAATACTATAATAAGCCGATTGAGGATTAGAATGAAAAGGCTCCCCCGCAAATACTAAATCATTAACTCCATCTCCATTGAAGTCTGCTATTGCGCTAATACCATCATCTCTAATAATAAATATTGAATCTTTTACATATTGCTTCGTTTCTTTCTTGTATATAAAGTTTCCTTGATTAATAAATATTTCAAATGTAGATACTTCATAAGTTGAATTCCCATTTTGCGGATACTTTGTTTTTGTTGAATAAAAATCAATTAAAGTATCATTGTTTATAAAAGCAGGTATAACGACACCAAATCCTGCTTGGCTAGGTTCTGTAAATGGCACAATATTTCTAAAATAATACCCATTAATTGCCAATGATTTAAATTTAGAGTAATCTTGAGCAAGTAAAGAAACTTGAAATAATAACATGAGTCCCAACAAACATAAAAATTTTTTCATAAATAAATATTATTAGCTTTTTCTAGATCTTTACTACTATAGTTTTATATTTTTCTATTAATATTTTAATCTAAATTTTTTATTAATCTTAAATCCCTTTTTAGTATTCTCCCACCAAAACACAGCACCCTTAGGATTACTTAAAGTACTTTTTCTATAAGTAGGATAGAATAAATCCAGATCTCCATCTTTATCTATATCATATACCCAAACTTGAAGCTCACCAATTAAGCTATTATCTTTTTCTATGTAATTTGCTCTATACTCAAATTGAGAACCTGTATTCTCATAATATTCTTGAATATAGTCCCAAGCTGATCCAGCTTTTGTAAGTGCGCTTCCCACAATTAAATCCATATCTCCATCTCCGTCACCATCTACCATATTCACTCTTTCAGCAGATTCGATTTCTCCAAGAAAGTAAACGTATTTTTTAATGGTTTTTCCAACTACCGGATAATTCTTAACACCTGTTTTTGATAGCACTGATAATGTTTGAGACATATCGGTAGAATTATAACGATTATTTTCATCTAACTGATTTACATAAAAATTAATCATGTCTATTTTACCATCTCCATCAAAATCTAATTTATTTCCAATTGCTTGATTAAAGAAAGTTGGTTTTGTTAAAGTACCTCTTTGAAATTTATTATCTCCTAAGTTTTTTAAATAGTCGCCTTTGTCCAAATCAGATAATAAAACATCATCCTTGCCGTCAAGGTCCCAATCAAACATTGTTAAATTAAAAGCTAATGGTTTATTAGGCTCATCGAGCACTTCCACTGGTTGGTATTGTAATTTCCCTTTTGACAATAATAAGCAAATATAATTACCAATAAACTTAACGGTACTCCCTGGAGCTCCATTTTGACCAGTCCACCACTCTCCCATATAGGATAAACCAAAATCACCATAACCATCGTTATTTAAATCTCTATAATCAATTATGATATGCTGTAATGAATCTCTAACCGCGGGTTTGAAATCTTTTAGATTAAAAGAATAAAGATTATTACCTAAATAATCTTTGATTTCAAAAATAGATGGTAGTGGTGATTTTTCAGACACTCTTCTATAAGAAATTATATCTGGAACTCCATCTTTATTAAAATCATAAATAGTATTTTTTCCTGCAGCATGGTCATTCCAATTTAGATCTGGAAATAAATCTGTATTAACAGCAGGGAGTATGGGTATATTCACCACTGCAATTGATTTGGCACTTGTATTAGATGAAGTAGACTTAGAGGTTACATTTACTTGAACAACATAATTTCCCATTCTTTTATGACCAGGAATATTTAAACTTAAGCTTGCGGCTGATAAAGTGGTATCTAATTTAAATATTTGTTTAGAACTATCAGTCCAAGTGGTAGTTACTGAATATATAAAACCCGCAGCTGGAACCTTAGTACTTACTGTTATAACAAGAGGCAGTGTATCTAAAACATAATATGTTCCCGTGTCTAAGTTGGTAGAAAACTTAACAGATTCTTCAGGAACTACAGGAGGTGTCACCGCCACCTCTGATTTTTTACATGCAATTAGAAACAAGACTCCCAAGACAAAAACGACTCTTTTCATTAAATATACTTTTATGCTCTTGGGGTGTTCAAATATACAATAAGTTATATATTATCTTATTATACAAAAAGCCCCGAACAAATGTTCGGGGCTTGTGGCACCACCCGGGCTCGAACCGGGGACACAAGGATTTTCAGTCCTTTGCTCTACCAACTGAGCTACAGCGCCATCCTTTAGTTCATTTTAGTCTTACAACCTTTATGAACCGGGGAGCAAATATAGGCCAGGCGGCCTTAAATAGCAAAAAATATGGATGCTTTATTGAAAATCAGTCATTTACTAAGCCGAGGTAGCCACTATAAAAAAGGAGATAATAATTAAGGCTAGTCCCATCCACTGCTTGGGGCTTAACCTTTCTTTAAAAAAGAAGTAGCCAATTAGCACCGATAAAAGCTGGCTACTAATAATTAAAATATTAATGACCATGATGGGCAAGTACTGATAAGATATATTAATAGCGAGACCACCTGACACTAGTAATAAACCCAATTTTAAATAAGTGAAAATATGTTTTGCACTTATATAATTAAATAAGTTTTTTAATAAGCCATCGCGTATGACTAATACCAGTCCGAATAACATAGCGGTGGTTTCAATCACTAAACTAAAACCAAGTGGCCCCCACCAACTTATTGGATAAGTATAGAGTGCATAGGAGCTACCCCAAAAAAAGCTTGCCAGCACTCCATACAACATTCCATTTTTTTGTTCACTAACACTTGCATTTTCTTTTCCTTGAAAATATAATAGTAGTAAGCCTGCTGTTGAAAATATAAACGCGTATAAATAATTCGCCTTCCAAACTTCACCTACAATAAATACAGCGGTTAATATCGTAAACAATTTTATCGCAGATACAGGCACCACAATGCTTACAGGCGCTCGTTGTATGCCTCTTAAAAAGAATACTAGCCCGAAAATATTAAATACACTTAGTGCAATAGTTAATAAAAAAGGATTGCCGAAACTTAAAGTATGCACTGTCCATCCTTTAAAAAAAGCATGCTCTCTAAAACCAAAATATAAGATGGAGAATATAGTGGAAGCAAATATGCCTCTATAAAACATACCAATTTGATAAGGTATTGTCTGTGTTACTTTTTTCCAATAAGCATTACTTACCGCAAAACAAAGCGCGCCAATTAAGACAAATAAAATTCCCATTATTAATATTCACAATTTTTCGGCGTACGCGCAAATGGAATTACGTCTCTAATATTGGTCATGCCTGTAACAAATTGTATCATTCTTTCAAAACCTAAACCAAAGCCCGCGTGCGGAACGGTTCCAAATCTTCTGGTATCTAAATACCAGCTCATGTCCTCTAAAGGTATATGCATGGCTTTCATTCTAGCTTCTAATTTGTCTAAACGCTCTTCTCTTTGAGATCCACCCACAATCTCTCCAATGCCTGGCGCTAGTATATCCATGGCTGCCACTGTTTCCTTGCCTGGCTCACAACCATCGTTCATACGCATATAAAATGCTTTAATCGCCGCTGGATAACCCGTAACAATGACTGGTTTTTTAAAGTGTTGCTCTACTAAATATCTTTCATGCTCACTTTGTAAATCTATTCCCCACTTCACTTCGTATTGAAATTTCTTTTTCTTATAGTGATTACTATTTAATAAAATATCAATGGCTTCTGTATAAGTAATGCGTTCAAAATTATTGTTCACCACTAATTCCAATTTCTCTCTTAAACCAAGGCCACTTCTTTTTTCAGTAGGTAATTGTTTTTCTTCCTCTGCTAAACGTGCATCTAAAAAATCAATATCCTCTGCATTATTTTTTAATGCATAATTAATTAAATATTTAATGAAGGCTTCGGCTAAGTTCATGTTATCCTCAATATCATAAAAAGCCATTTCAGGTTCAATCATCCAAAACTCTGCTAAGTGTCTTGTGGTGTTTGAATTTTCTGCACGGAAGGTGGGGCCAAAAGTATAAATCTCTGAAAAGGCCATGGCGCCTAGCTCTCCTTCGAGCTGACCACTCACCGTTAAGTTGGTTCCTTTGCCAAAAAAATCTTGTGTATAATCAATTTCACCTTTATCATTTTTTGGAGCGCCTTCTAGAGGAAGTGTAGTTACTTTAAACATTTCTCCTGCACCTTCTGCATCTGAACTTGTAATAATAGGTGTATGTAAATACACAAATCCTCTTTCGTTATAAAATTGATGTACTGCAAAAGCAAGTGCATGTCTTAATCTAAATACCGATCCAAATGTATTAGTACGAAAACGCAAATGCGCTTTCTCTCTTAAAAATTCTAAAGAATGTTTTTTAGGTTGTAAAGGAAATTTCTCTGCATCGCTGTCTCCTAAAATTTCTATGGTCTTGGCTTTTACTTCTACGCTTTGTCCCTTGCCTAAACTTTCCACCACGGTGCCCACTATTTTTAAGGAGGCTCCAGTAGTTACTCTTTTTAATAGAACTTCATCAAATTCACCCAGTGTGGCCACAATTTGAATATTGGCATTCGTGCTTCCGTCGTTAAGCGCAATAAATTGATTGTTTCTAAAAGTACGCACCCATCCCATTACCACCACTTCGGTCCCCGTGGGCGTGCCCGATAACAATTGCTTTATTTTGATTCTATCGTTGAACATGTTGCTGATTTCGAATGGCAAAGATAATCGGTTTCTAGGGCCAAATACCCTGTTTTAGGTATAAAAACAGATAAAAAATTGTTTTTTTGTTAAAAAATCTGCTTAACATTGCAGTAGCAACGAGCAAATTGATTCTTTTTAATGTTGATAGCTCGCTACCCCCATTCCCAATATACAATTTACGGTCTCAATTATTTTCGACCGAAATTTCAAAAAGCGTTCAAATAAGCCCAAATCTTGATTCGATTTTTAAATAAACCATAGTTCAAAGTGCCAGAAAAAGAAGAAAAACCAAAAAGGGGACGTAAACCCGTTGCAGCCGCTCCGGCAGCAAAAAAAGCAGTAGCCTCTAAAAAAGCAGAGCCTGCGAAAAACAATACCGAAGACGATAAGGCTTCTAAAATTGCCCAAGCATTATTTGGTGATGAAAGTGCAGCAAGTAGCCAAGCGGCGACTGCCCCATCTAGTGAAACTAATGCTTCTGCTCAAGCACCGGCTTCAGCAGATCAAGCAAGTAATGGTGGCGCTCCCAATGGAGGACCTAATGGTGGACCTAACCTACCTGCTCAGCGTTATCCTCAACCCAAAAAAGAACCTGTATTTAGTGTAGAGTTCGATGGCGTGATTGAGTCTGAAGGTGTTTTAGAAATGATGCCCGATGGTTATGGTTTCTTACGCTCTTCCGATTATAACTATTTATCTTCTCCCGATGATGTATATGTATCTCCATCTCAAATCAAAGCATTTGGTTTAAAAGTAGGTGATACAGTGCATGGCACTGTTCGTGTTCCTAGAGAAGGTGAAAAATATTTTGCTTTAACTAAAGTGAGTCAAGTCAATGGAAAAAATCCCGATGAAATTCGTGATCGTATTCCTTTTGATTATCTAACGCCTATCTTTCCTTTTGAAAAATTAAACTTATATACATCGGCTACTAATTATAGTACGCGTATTATGGATTTGTTTACGCCCATTGGTAAAGGTCAAAGAGGTTTGATTGTAGCCCAACCAAAAGTGGGTAAGACTATGTTGTTGAAAGAAGTAGCGAATGCTATTGCTGCCAACCACCCTGAATGTTATTTAATTATTTTATTAATTGATGAAAGACCAGAAGAGGTAACAGATGTAGAACGCTCTGTAAAAGGGGAAGTAATTGCTTCTACTTTTGATGAGCCTGCTGAAAAACACGTTAAGGTATCATCCGTTGCATTACAAAAAGCAAAACGCTTGGTGGAGTGCGGACACGATGTAGTTATATTATTAGATTCTATTACACGTTTAGCGCGTGCGCACAATACGGTAGCACCAAGTTCTGGTAAAGTATTATCAGGTGGTGTAGAAGCTACCGCCTTACTTCGTCCAAAACAATTTTTTGGTGCAGCACGTAAAATTGAAAACGGTGGTTCACTTACTATATTAGCAACTGCCTTAATTGAAACAGGTTCAAAAATGGATGAAGTTATTTTTGAAGAGTTCAAAGGAACGGGTAATATGGAATTAGTCTTAGATCGTCGTTTAGCGAACAAGCGTATTTTCCCAGCTATTGATTTAGTAGGATCAAGCACGCGTCGTGACGACTTATTATTAGATAAAGAAGTATTAGGCAGGATGAATATTCTTCGCTTATTCATAAATGATATGAATAATGATGAAGCAATGAATGAATTATTAAAACGTATGCGAGGTACTAAAGACAACGAAGAGTTTTTAGCCAGCATGAACCGTTAAATAAAAAAGGCCCTTAAAAAAATAAGGGCCTTTTTTATTTTGTATCTAATTATCTTTAGGCGCCGCCCATAAAAGGGTGTGCCGATTTAGTTTAATACCCCCTTCAAGTATAAATACTGCGATTTCGAACCATAAGTTTTAATAATTATGCCAATGGCATCATTCATAATATTTCTATTTTAGAAATATTTTTCTTTTAATGAAATA
>Ga0315899_10001127_pt1 | contig 30966 bp, 24 predicted proteins | sample LakEriMetagenome_2_FD_203518 | JGI IMG/M metagenome (GOLD analysis project Ga0315899, IMG submission 203518) | Freshwater fungal communities from buoy surface, Lake Erie, Ohio, United States - Buoy 4 MA112 | ecosystem: Environmental > Aquatic > Freshwater > Lake | place: USA: Lake Erie, Ohio...
GCACCAGCATGCGGCACGTGAGGTCGGGCGTGGCGGTGAACGCCTCGGCCGGCCGGGGCGCGGGCGCGCCGGCCGCGGTCGATCCGGCGGCCCGCGGGGCCGGGGCCGGGGCCGGGGCCGGGGCCGCAGCGGCCGGCGCGGCGGCAGCCGGCGCTGCAGGCGCATCGGATGCACCCGCGGCCGCACCGGCCTCGGCCGCCTCGAGCACCGCGATCACCGTGCCCTCGGCCACCCTGTCGCCGAGCTTCACCTTCAGCTCGACGATCCGCCCTGCGGCGCTCGCCGGGATCTCCATCGACGCCTTGTCCGACTCGACGGTGAGCAGGCTCTGCTCCGGCTTCACGAGGTCGCCGGGCTTCACCAGCAGTTCGATGACCTCGACGTCCTTGAAGTCGCCGATGTCGGGAACGCGCAGGTCGATGGTGGGCATGGAAGTGTGTGTGGGTCGATGCGCGGGCCGGGCCCGCTCAGGTCGTCGTCGGGGCGATCTCGAACTCGTGGATGCGGCTCGGGCCGCTCGAGCTCTTGTCGAACTCGGAGCCGGCGTCGACCCCGATCTGCGCGATCTGCCGGGCGCTGCGGCCGTTGCCGTAGGTCGCGTACATCGCGCCCAGCGCGAAGTTGCGGCCCGAGCCGATCGCCCAGAACCGCTCGAAGCTGAACACCTCGCGGTACGAGTAGACGCCGTAGATGCCGCTGGGGTTCGCGATCAGCGCGGTGATCTGCGAGCTCTCGTACGGGTCGTCGTCCTCTTCCTTCGGGTTCAGGAAGTACTGCTCCTTGAGCACCTGGTGCGCACGCAGGAAGGTCTCGAACACCTCGCTGCGCGAGTGCAGCCGCGGCCGCTCGATCTCGCCCAGCACGCGTCGCAGCACCTCGAAGTGCGCGGTGCTGCCCGCCAGCCCGATGTACGAGTCGCCGACTCGGATGATCTTGTCGTTGGCCTCGTAGTCGCCGGGCAGGCGGGTCTCGCCGAAGGTGACGAGCGAGTCGGCCCCGATCGCGATGCGGTCCTTCTTCCTGACGACGACGATGGTGGTCACCGCGGCGGTCCCGTGTGCGTAGGAGATGCAGCCACTCTACCGGCGGCGACTCACAGCATCACCCTGCGAAAATCCGCCAGAAGCGTGGCCACGTGCGCGTTGAACCGCGCCGCGGCCGCGCCGTCGATCACGCGGTGGTCGTAGGACAGCGACAGCGGCAGGATCAGCCTCGGCACGAAGGCCGAGCCGTTCCAGACCGGCTTCGTCGCGGTGCGGCTCACGCCCAGGATCGCGACCTCGGGCGCATTGACGATCGGCGTGAAGCCGGTGCCCCCGATGCCGCCCAGGCTCGAGATCGAGAAGGTGCCGCCCTGCATCTCGGCGGGCGAGAGCTTGCCGTCGCGCGCCTTGCGGGCGAGCTCCGCGGTCTCGGTGGCGATCTCGCCGACGCCCTTGCGGTCGGCGTCGCGGATCACCGGCACCATCAGCCCGTTCGGCGTGTCGGCTGCGAAGCCGACGTGCCAGTAGCGCTTGAGCACCAGCGCCTCGCCCTCGAGCGAGGCGTTGAACTCCGGGAACGTCTTCAGCGCGTGCACGCAGGCCTTCATCAGGAAGGCGAGCATCGTCAGCTTCGGGCCGGTCTTCTCGTTCTCCCGGTTCAGCTGCACCCGGAACGCCTCGAGGTCGGTGACGTCCGCGTCCTCGTGGTTGGTGACGTGCGGGATCATCACCCAGTTGCGGTGCAGGTTCGCCGCCGAGATCCTGCGGATCCGCGGCAGCGGCTTGGTCTCGATCGGACCGAACTTCGCGAAGTCCACCTTCGGCCAGGGCAGCAGGCCCAGCCCGGCCCCCGCATCGGCCACCGGCGACGCGGCGGGCACCGCCGGACCGCGCGCGGCCTGCGCGACCGCGTCCTTCACGTAGGCCTGCACGTCCTCGTTCAGGATGCGCTGCTTCGGGCCGCTGCCGCGCACGAGCGACAGGTCCACGCCGAGCTCGCGCGCGAACTTGCGCACGGAGGGCGAGGCGTGCGGCTTCACCACGTGCCCGGCCTCGTCGCCTGCGCCCGCGGGCACCGGCGGCGTGCGCGGCGGCGGACCGGCCGCGGGCGTGGCCTCGGCCTGGCGCGCGGCGGCCGTCTCCTCGCGCACGCCGCTCGGGCGGCCTTCGGCAGAGGTGTCGTTCGACTCGACCGGCCCGACGTCGGCGCGCTGCGCGGGGCCTGCGGCCTGCGCGGCCAGCACCGCGAGCGGCGCGCCCTTCGAGACCTTGTCGCCGACCTTGACCTTGAGCTCGACGACGACCCCGGCGACGCTGGAGGGGATCTCCATCGAGGCCTTGTCCGACTCCACGGTGACCAGGCTCTGCTCGGCCTTCACCGTGTCGCCGGGCTTGACCAGCAGCTCGATGACCTCGACGTCCTTGAAGTCGCCGATGTCCGGCACCTCGACGAGGACGGGGCCGGCGGCGGGCGCGGCCGGCGCCGCCGCCACGGCCGCGCTCGGCGGCGCGGACGCAGCGACGGGGGCGGCGGCCTTCGGCGGCGCCGCGGCAGGCGCGGCTGCGGGCGCGGGCACCGTGGCGGGCGCCGAAGCCCCCGCCTGCGCCACCTCCAGCAGCGCGATCACCGTGCCCTCGGACACCCGGTCGCCGAGCTTGACCTTCATCTCGACGATCCGCCCGGCGGCGCTCGACGGGATCTCCATCGACGCCTTGTCGGACTCCACCGTCAGCAGGCTCTGCTCCGGCTTCACGGCGTCGCCCGGCGACACCAGCAGCTCGATCACCTCGACGTCGGCGAAATCCCCGATGTCCGGCACCTTCAGTTCGATCGTGGCCATCGTGCGGGGGATCCGTCAGGCGTAGTGCGGGTTGGTCTTGTCGGGATCGATCCCGTAGCGCTTGATCGCGTCGGCGAGCGCCTGCGGCTTCGCGGCCTTCTCGTCGACCAGCGCGCGCAGCGCCGAGAGGACCACGAACGTGCGGTCGACCTCGAAGTGCTCGCGCAGCCGGTAGCGGAAGTCGGAGCGCCCGAAGCCGTCGGTGCCGAGCACCTTGTACGCGCGGCCCTTCGGCACGAACGGGCGGACCTGGTCGGCGTAGAGCTTCATGTAGTCGGTCGACGCGATCACCGGACCCGCGTGCGCATCGAGCTGGCGGGTCACGTACGGCACCTTCTGGGGCTCGGTCGGATGCAGCAGGTTCCAGCGCTCGCAGTCGAGGCCGTCGCGGCGCAGCTCGGTGAAGCTGGTCACCGACCACACGTCCGCGGCGACGTTCCAGTCCTTCTCGAGCAGGTCCGCCGCGGCGAGCACCTCGCGCAGGATCGAGCCGCTGCCGAGCAGCTGCACGCGCGTCTTGTTGCCCGCATCACCCTCGCGCAGCAGGTACATCCCCTTGACGATGCCCTCCTCGCTGCCCGCCTTGAGCCCAGGGTGCGCGTAGTTCTCGTTGAGCAGCGTCAGGTAGTAGTAGACGTTCTCCTGGTTGCCCACCATCCGGCGCAGGCCGTCCTGGATGATCACCGCGACCTCGTGCGCGTAGGTCGGGTCGTACGACACGCAGTTCGGGATCGTCGCCGACAGCACGTGGCTGTGGCCGTCCTCGTGCTGCAGGCCCTCGCCGTTCAGCGTCGTGCGGCCCGAGGTGCCGCCGAGCAGGAAGCCGCGCGCCTGCATGTCGCCGGCCGCCCAGGCGAGATCGCCGATGCGCTGGAAGCCGAACATCGAGTAGTAGATGTAGAACGGGATCATGATGCGGTCGTTCGTCGAGTACGACGTCGCCGCCGCGATCCACGACGAGAACGCGCCCGCCTCGTTGATGCCCTCCTCGAGGATCTGGCCCGCCTTGTCCTCGCGGTAGTACATCACCTGGTCCTTGTCGACCGGGGTGTACTTCTGCCCCTCGGGCGCGTAGATGCCGAGCTGGCGGAACATGCCCTCCATGCCGAAGGTCCGCGCCTCGTCGGGCACGATCGGCACGACGCGCGAGCCGATCGACTTGTCGCGGATCAGCGCGGTGAGCACGCGCACGAACGCCTGCGTGGTGGAGATCTCGCGGCCCTCGGCGGTCGGCTCGAGCACCGCCTTCAGCGCGTCGAGCCCGGGCAACTCGAAGGTCTCGCTCGAGACGCGCCGGCGCTGCGGCAGGTAGCCACCGAGCGCCTTGCGCCGCTCGTGCATGTAGCGCATCTCCGGCGTGTCCTCGGACGGCTTGTAGAACGGCAGCTCGTCGAGCTTGTCGTCGGGGATCGGGATGTTGAACCGGTCGCGGAACTCGCGGATCGCCTGCGTGTCGAGCTTCTTCAGCTGGTGCGTCGGGTTCTTCGCCTCGCCGACCCGGCCCATGCCGTAGCCCTTGACCGTCTTGGCGAGCACCACCGTCGGCTGGCCGCGGTGGTTGATCGCCGCGTGGAAGGTCGCGAACACCTTGTGCGGGTCGTGGCCGCCGCGATTGAGCCGCCAGATGTCGTCGTCGGTCATCCGCGACACCATCTCGAGCAGCTTCGGGTGCTTGCCGAAGAAGTGCTTGCGAACGAAGGCGCCGTCGTTGGCCTTGTACGCCTGGTACTCGCCGTCGACGGTCTCCTCCATCACGCGCTGCAGGATGCCGTCCTTGTCGCGCGCGAGCAGCGGGTCCCAGTACGAGCCCCAGATCAGCTTCAGCACGTTCCAGCCCGAGCCGCGGAACTCGCCCTCGAGCTCCTGGATGATCTTGCCGTTGCCGCGCACCGGGCCGTCGAGGCGCTGCAGGTTGCAGTTGACGACGAAGATCAGGTTGTCGAGCTTCTCGCGCGCCGCGAGCGAGATCGCGCCGAGCGACTCGGGCTCGTCCATCTCGCCGTCGCCGCAGAACACCCAGACCTTTCGGTTGGAGGTGTCGGCGATGCCACGCGCGTGCAGGTACTTGAGGAAGCGCGCCTGGTAGATCGCCATCAGCGGCCCGAGCCCCATCGACACCGTCGGGAACTGCCAGAAGTCCGGCATCAGCTTCGGGTGCGGGTAGGACGACAGGCCCTTGCCGTCGACCTCCTGGCGGAACTTCAGCAGCTGCTCCTCGGTCAGGCGCCCCTCGAGGAACGCGCGGCCGTAGATGCCGGGCGCCGAATGGCCCTGGAAGTAGACGAGGTCGCCGCCGTGGCCCTCGTGCGGGGCGTGCCAGAAGTGGTTCATGCCCGCGCCGATCATCGTCGCGAGCGACGCGAACGACGCGATGTGGCCGCCGAGGTCGCCGCCGTCCGGCGGGTCGAGCCGGTTGGCGCGCACCACCATCGCCATCGCGTTCCAGCGGATGTACGAGCGGATGCGCTCCTCGTACTCGGCGTTGCCCGGACTGCGCGCCTCGAGCTGGACGGGGATGGTGTTGATGTAGGCGGTGTTCGCCGAGAAGGGGATGAAGGCGCCGTTGCGGCGGGCCTTCTCGATCAGTCTCTCGAGGAGGAAGTGCGCGCGCTCCGGCCCTTCGCGGTCGAGCACCGCCTCCAGGGCATCGAGCCACTCCTGCGTCTCGAGCGAATCGGGGTCGTTGGCCGCGGGGGTGTTCGGCACCGCTGACATCGTGTGTCTCCTCGAAGGATCCGGCCGATTCTAGGAAGCGCCTCTCCGAAAGTCCACAGGAATTTTCGGATCGAGAAAGTCTTTTTCGTATAGTGGTAACTGAGGAGGCGAGAGCGTTGCGGGCGCGCGTCGTCAGCACGGCCTCGCGCACCGTGGTCGCGGGTCCGGCCACCCGCGGGTTTCCCGGTCCGGTACGACCCTGCTATACTCCTCCGTTCAGCGCCCGTAGCTCAGTTGGATAGAGTACTTGGCTACGAACCAAGGGGTCGTGGGTTCGAATCCTGCCGGGCGCGCCATCTCCAGCGGGCCGGTCGTCGCGAGACGACCGGCCCGTTTCCTTTTCGGGGTCCGGCAGCGCGGGTGCGCGGCGGCCCGTCAGGGCATCGACTCGACGTCGTTCGGCCTGTAGCCGCGGGGCGCCCTCTCGCGCCACGCAGCAACGCTCTGGCCCGGCATGACGACGCCGCGAACGGCCCGGCCAGCGCCGCGCGCACCGCTCGTCGGACGGCTTCGACCGTCTCCCCTCGCCCGGGCACCGCCGATCCGCCGATCCGGATCTGACCCGGATCACCGCTCCTTTTCCTTGTCTTGGACACCGCTACGCTGGGACGTCGTTCCATCTCGAGGCGTGCTCCCCCCGGCGCGCCCACTGTCCCCCGGCCCGCGAACCGCGACCGGTCGGGCGGAGCGATCGATGACGTTCAAGCAGAAGGTCTGGACCCTGCCCCTGTTGGCCGTGCTCGTGTTCGCGGCCGGATTCGCGGTGGCGCTCGCCAATGCCCGACAGACGGGCGCGATCATCGAGCAGCTCGGTCGCGTCGAGTACCAGTACTACATCCGTCTGCAGACGGTGTCGACCGAATACACCGCATTGCAGGAAGCGCTCAAGGGCGCGGTCGCCGCCGGTGACGCCGAGGCGCTGAAGGCGCTCGACGGCCGGGCCAAGGCGGTTCGCGCCGAGCTCGATGGAATCGCGGCGCTGGCCGGCAAGGCCGAGACTGCGCAGACGCTCGGCGGGGCCTTCGACGCCTGGTTCGCGCCCGCGCAGCGCGCCGCCACGATGATGCTCGGTGCCGACGGCGATCCGGGGCCGGTGATCGCGGCGATGCAGTCGGCGCAGACCGCGCTCGGCGCCGCGCTCGACTCGGCGCGCTCCGCCGCGGCGCGGGGCAACGAGGCCGGGCTCGAGTCGGCGCAGACTTCGCTCGATCGCGGACTGCTGCTCAACGCGGCGACAGCGCTCGCGACGATCGTGGCACTGGTCGCGATGTCGGCCTTCGTGATCCGATCGATCGAGCGTGCACTCGGTGGCGCGCCCGAGTACGCCACCGCCGTCCTGCAGCGGATCGCGCAGGGCGATCTCGCGAGCGAGGTCCGTTATCCCGAGCGCGACACCGGGAGCCTGCTGCACGCGGCGGGCCGGCTCCGTGCGACGCTCGCGTCGATCGTCGGCGACACCCGTCGCAGCGCCGAGGCGGTCGCGTCCGCCGCGGGCGAACTCGCCGCCGGCAATGGCGATCTTTCGCAGCGCACGGAGAACCAGGCTGCGGAGCTGACGGTCACCGCGGGGCGCGTCGGCGAGCTCGCCGATCGCACGCGCGAGAACGCCACCAGCGCGAGGGAAGCCGCCCGTCTCGCGGCGGCCGCCTCCGACACCGCGGCGCGCGGCGGCGTCGCCGTCGACGAGATCGTGCGCACGATGTCGGCGATCAGCGACAGCGGCCGCCGAGTGACCGAGATCATCGGGCTGATCGACGGCATCGCGTTCCAGACCAACATCCTCGCGCTCAACGCGGCGGTCGAGGCAGCCCGCGCCGGCGAGTCGGGGCGCGGCTTCGCGGTCGTCGCCAGCGAGGTGCGCAGCCTCGCGCAGCGCAGCGCCGAGGCGGCCCGGCAGATCGCCACCCTGATCGGCGACTCCGTGGGTCGCGTCGACTCGGGCTCGCAGCAGGTGGCGGCCGCAGGCGCCCTGATGCAGGAGATCGTCCGCGGCATCCGAAGCGTGACCGAGCAGGTCGAACGCATCTCGGCAGCCTCCGCCGAGCAGGAGTCCGGCATCGCCAGCGTGAACTCGGCGATCGGCGGGCTCGAGGACGCGACGCAGCAGAACGCCTCGCTCGTCGAGCAGGCCTCGGCCGCGACGCTGTCGCTGCGCACCCAGGCCGACGAGCTCGGCCGGATGATCGCCGCCTTCCGAACCGCCGCGCCCGCCTGACGCGGGCCGACACGCCCCCCTCCCCCCGCCCCAGAGGCCCCACGATGCCTTCCTTCAATGTCCTTCGCGGCGCGATCGCCGCCCTCGCGCTCGGCGCGATCGCCGGCGCTCCCGCGGTCGCGGCCGAGTTCGGCAACATCACGATCAACGGCTACGGCCACCAGTCCTTCATCCGCACGACGCAGAACACCTGGCTAGGCGCCGATTCGGACGGCGCCTTCAAGGACAACACGCTCGCGCTCGTCGTCACCGCGAAGCTCGACGAGCGCTCGAAGTTCTGGGCGCAGCTCACCACGATCAGCGGCTCGTCGATCGATCCGCACTGGTTCTACGTCGACCGGCAGTTCACCGACCGGCTGACCGTGCGGGCCGGCAAGGTGCTCGCGCCGCTCGGCTTCTACAACGAGTTCATCGACGCCCGGTTCCTGCAGCAGTCGACGATCCTGCCCGGGCTCTACCAGCCCGACACCGACCTCGTCGACGAGGCCTACGGCGGCGTCGGCGCGACCTACGTCGTGCCGGCCGGCAGCGGGCGGGTCGAGCTCGACCTGTATGGCGGCCAGATCGTCGAGCACGCGTCGGTAGCGAACCAGCTGAAGCAGAAGGGGCTGATCGGCGGGCGGATCGACTGGCGCACGCCATGGGACGGCGTGCGGCTGATGCTGTCGGCGTCCACGAAGTCGCAGCAGATGGTCGGCGACCCGACCGACATCCGCAAGAACTCGATGATCCTGTCGGCGGGCTGGAACCCCGGCGCCTGGGATCTCAAGGCGGAGTACGGCCGCATCGACCGCTCGATGGGCGGCAGCAGCACCGCCACCGAGGCGTTCTACCTGCAGGCCGGCTACGCGCTGACCGACCAGTGGATCCCGTTCGCCCGGTACGACGTCGTCCGCGCGCCCGGCTACGACTCGGCCGACCCGGCGACCTACCAGAACACGGTCGCGCTAGGCGTGACCTACCGGGTCAACTCGGGCGTCGCGCTGCGGCTGGAGAACCACTTCAACTCGGGCTACGCGCAGGCGGCGCTGTCGGGCGAGACGCCCGCCGGCACGGGCCGCAAGTCGTGGCAGGCGCTCGCCGCGAGCATCGCGTTCATCTTCTGACGACGGACAGCCCACCATGAGACTCCCCACCGTGCTGCGGCTGCTGCCGCCCGCCCTGATCGCTGCCGCGCTCGCCGTCCCTGCGCTGGCCTCGGACGTCGTCGTCATCGGTCACAAGGACAACGCGCACCCGCTCGACAAGGCCCAGATCGCCCGGCTGTTCGTCGGGGACCTGCGCACCTGGCCCGACGGTACGCCGGTCGTGCCGCTCGACCAGGCCGAGGACAATCCGCTGCGAGGCGTGTTCTACACCACCGTCGTGGGTCGCAGCCCCGCGCAGGCGAAGGCCGCGTGGGCGCAGCTGACCTTCAGCGGCAAGGCGACGCCGCCCAAGGTCGTCGACAGCGACGCCGAGGTCAAGAAGGCGGTCGCGGCGAACCGGAACGCGATCGGCTACATCAAGCCCGGCAGCGTCGACGACACCGTCAAGGTGCTGCTGAAGTAGGGTCGTGCCCGGGGGGCGGTCGGCGCGGCTTCCCGGCCCGCCGCCGCGCCCCTATGATCGGGCGATGGACATCGTCGCCGCCGCCCGCGAACTCGCCCCGTCGATCTGCCTCCGCTCGGACGAGATCGAGCGCAACCGGACCCTGCCCGCCGACCTCGCGGCGACGCTCGCCCGCGCGGGCCTCTTCCGCACGCTGCTGCCGCGCCGGCTCGGCGGCCTGGAGTGCGCGCCGCTCGACGCACTCGCGTCGATGGAGGCGATCGGCGCGGCGGACGCGTCGGCCGGCTGGTGCACGATGATCGGCGCGACCGCCGGCATGTCGGCCGCGTGGCTCGACGCCGAGGTGGCCGCGACGATCCACTCGGGCCCGGAGGTGGTCACAGGTGGCGTGTTCGCCCCGATCGGCCGCGCGGTCGTCGACGGCGACGCCTATGTCGTCGACGGGCGCTGGCCGTGGTTCTCCGGGCACGCGCACTGCGCCTGGCTGTCGGGCGGCTGCGTGGTCATCGAGGGCGGTGCGCCGCGCATGCTGCCCAACGGCGCGCCCGACGCGCGGATGATGTTCTTCCCGGCCTCGGACGGCACGCGGCTCGACGGCTGGCACGTCTCGGGGCTGTGCGGCACCGGCAGCGGCGAGGTCGAGGTCCGTGCGCTGCGCGTGCCGCGCGAGCGCTCGGTCTCGCTGATCGTCGACGCGCCGCGCGAGAGCGGGCCGCTCTACCGGATGCCGCCCTTCGGCCTGCTCGCGCAGGGGATCGCCTTCGTGATGCTCGGCAACGCGCGCGCCGCGATCGAGGACCTGGTGGCGCTCGCGACCGAGAAGCGCCCGCAGGGCAGCCGGCGCACGCTCGCCGAGCGGGCGGGCGCGCAGGCCGAGCTCGCGCGCGCCGAGGCCGCGCTGCGCTCGGCGCGTGCCTGGTGCGTCGACGCGGTCGGCGCCGCGTGGACGCGCGCACAGGGCGGCGACGGGCCCGACCTGCACGAGCGCGCGGCGCTGCGGCTGTCGGCGACGCATGCGACCCGCACCGCCGCCGACGTCGCGCGCGCGATGTACGACCTCGGCGGGGGCTCGTCGGTGTTCGAGTCGAGTCCGCTGCAGCGGCGCTTCCGCGACGCGCACGTGGGCACGCAGCACGCGATGGTCGCGCCGCCGACGCTCGAGCTCGCCGGCCGCGTGCTGATGGGCGTGGCGACCGACGCGACGCTGCTCTGACGGCGCGCCGGCGGGCGCGCGGGCTCAGGCGCCCGCGAACGGCACCGGCGAGATCGGCAGGCCCGCGGCGGTCGCGATCCGCAGCGTCAGCAGCGACGCGGTGAGCAGCGGCGACGTCGCCCGCAGAAGCGCGCCGAACCCCGCCGGATCGAGCCCCTCCTCGCGGATCGCCTCGCCCCACGCGACGAGCAGCACCGCCGCCGCGACCCCGGGCAGCCGCGCCGAGGCCTCGGTGCCGAGCGGCAGCACCCGCGCGAGGCCCGAGGCCAGCCGCGCGACCGGCTCGATGCCGAACGCGCCGACCGCGCGCGCGGAGCCGTCCGACAACGACCGGCCGAACAGCGACGGCAGCCCGTCCGGGTCCATCGCCACCGGCGCGAGCGCCGGGTCGAACGGCGCGCCGAGCGCCGCGCAGTGCAGCGTGGCGGTGCTGAACTGTCCGCGCGCCATCCGTTCGGCGTGCGCGGCGAGCGTGCGCAGCGCCGCGTCCAGGCCGTCGCGCACCGGTTCGTGCGCCTCGCGCATCAGCGCGGCGAGCGCGGGTGCGATCGTGTCGAGGGTGTCGTCGTCGAGGAGCGCGGGATAGCGCGAAGGCATCGAGGCATCCTGAGCGCGGCGACATCCGCCGCAGCATCCAGTCTCGACGTGCCTCGGCGGGCCGGCTTGACCCTCGCGGCCACGCTGTTGCCTGCCCGGGCGGATCCGAGGATCAGTTCTGCAGCCTGAAGCCGAGCGCGATCGGCGCCCTCGGGTCGAGCGCCACCGACCAGCGGATCACCGCGGGCACCGGCCGCCCGTCGCGGCGCGCCGGCATGAACGCGACGTCCTCGAACGCCGCCTCGACGCCGCGCGCGAGCCGCCGCGCCGCCTCGGGCGGGACCTCGCCCGCATCGACCTCGAGCGCGACCCGCCGTCCGGTCGCGTCGACCCGCACCGCGACGCGCAGCTCGACGGCGCCGCCGGCGAGCGCCGGCAGCGCATCCAGCCCGTCGGGCGCGACGAGGAACTCGGGCGGATGGTCGACCTCCCAGGCCTCGAGGTAGACCGGCTCGGGCTGCGCACCCGCGACCGGCTCGCGGCGCGAGGCCTCGACGCGCACGTCGGGCAGCGTCGACCGCGTGCCGGCGGCCCCGCGGTCCGGCTCGCGCCGCACGGCGGACGGCTGCGAGACGGCGTGCGTCGCCGGATCCGGCGCGCGGGCGATCGACCCGGCAGCGATGCCGACCGGCGCGGCCGCGGCCGCGTCGGCCGATCGAAGCGGGTCCGCGGCCGGCGGCGGTGCCGGCTGCGCGCCCACCGCCGCGACCATCACCACCGGCGTCGTCGACGCACGGGGCGCCTGCCGTTCGGGCCCGTCGCCGAGCGCGTGCAGCGCGCCCCAGTGCAGGCCGAACGAGGCGCCGAGCGCGAGCGCGACGCGCACCGGCACGAGACCAGCGAGCGCCGCGGCGCCGCGTACGGTGCGCAGGCTCACATCCCCGCGTCCGTGACCTCGCGCCAGTTCATCGAGCGCGGGTTCAGGTAGCGGACGTAGGCCTGCGTGAGCTTGAGCTCGCCGTACTGGCCGGTGACCACCGCCCGGATGTTGTCGTCGACCCGGACGAGCCGCAGGCCGACGATGCCGGTCTGCGGGTTGTACGCGGTGATCCGGACCGGATTCGTGGTGCCGATCGTCGTCGGGTCGAACAGCTGGCTCTGGCCGGTCTCGAAGTTCGCCGCGTAGATCCGCGCGCCGCCCGCCGGCGCACACGGGTTCGTGCTGTCCGGGATCGAGCCGAGCCAGGAGATCTTGCCGAGGTCGGTGTCCACCGGATCGACGATCACGCGCTCGCCGACGTTGGCCAGGTCGTAGAACCAGCCGGCCGGCCTCGACGCGTTACGCACGACCGGCGTCAGCAGGTTCGTCTGCGCGACCATCTCGCTGCGCTCGATCGGGAAGCTCACCGCCGGCGGCTTGTCGGTCGCAGTCCAGGCCTTCACACGCGTGCCGTCACGGAACGCGTAGAACGATTGCGTCGACGTGTTGTACAGGTCGCTCTGGCCGAGAAGCCGGCCGGTGCCGACGAACACGTAGCGGTTCCGCGTCAGCGGCGCCGCGCGGACGATCGGCCCCGAGGTCACCGGCTGAACGTTGCCGGCGCCGTCGCGCAGCGTCGCGAAGAGCAACGGCGCGGGCACCGGATCGGTATCGCTCCTGAAGTCCCAGCGCCAGACGTTGCCGTACAGGTCGCCGCCGTAGACCTCGGTCACCGAGCCATCGGCCGCGTCGGGCACGTAGGCGCTCACCTGGGCCAGGCCCGAGGGCGCGTTCATCGTGCCGACGCCGGTCGAGATCTTCTGCAGCAGGCGCCCCGTCTTCACGTCGACGACGTACAGGAACCCGCGGCCGCGGCCCGCCGAGTCGAACGCACGGACGTTGTTGTGGCCCGAGGTCAGCAACACGGCCCAACCCCAGCGCCTGGTCTTCACGACCTGCGGCGCGCCGAACGAGAAGCCCATGTCCGGGTCGGTGAACTCCCACAGCACCTTGGATGCCGCCGCCGCCTCGGTCCCGAACGCCTCGGGGTCGGTGATGTCGAGCGCGAAGTAGCCCTGCCCGCCCTTGCCGAGCCCGCCGATCAGCACCGTGCGCCAGTCGCCCGAGGCGTTCGCGCCGTCGGTGCGCGCGAAGTCCACGTCGCCGACCCAGGGCGTCGCGTTCACGTAGTTGCGGTGCACGTAGTCGATGTCCGACAGCGCACGCAGCCCGTCGACGTCGGGCGCGCTCCGTCCCTTGTAGAGGAACGACGGCACGTACGCGAAGATCTCGGTGCCGCCGGTGGTCGAGCCGGCGTCGATCGACGCGTCGATCGCATGCAGCATCCCGTCGTTCGCGCCGACGTAGATCACGCCCCGGCGGCCGCCGCGCGCCGCCTTGAACGCCTCGTAGCCCGGGTTGTAGGTGTCGGTGAGCTTGGACTGCGGCGCCCCGACGTAGCGCGCCTCCGAGTCGATCACGTCGCCGAGCACCGCCGGGCGGATCGAGTTGGTCGCGTCGTCGCGGCGGATCCGCAGCCGGTAGCCGGCCAGGTCCTGTCGGCCGCGCACCCACTCGAGCACGTCGGAGTGCCCGAGCGCGGCCTGCTGCTCGGCGCTCAGCGTCGCCCAGCGGAACGGCACGCCGCCCGGCGTCACCGGCGCCTCGGAGTCGAGGTTCGAGCGCATCGTCACGATCCGGCGCCCGCTGTCCCAGTTCTGGTTGGCGACCCGCTCGGCCGCCTCCCAGATCCGCGTCGCGTTGATGTCGCCCGAGGCCGCGTCGAAGCCGTTGTAGCGGAACGCGGCGACCGAGCCCGACCAGTTGCTCGCGTCGTACGAGACCCGGTAGAGACCCGAGTCGGTCTGCAGCTCGACCGAGCGCGTGGACACGCCGACGCCCGCGTTCGACGCGATCTCCGCGCGGATGGAGCGGAACGCGCCGCGCAGGCCGTCGACCAGCGCCTCGGGCGTGTTCGCCTCGAAGTAGGTGTCGGGCAGCAGGTCGCCGTTGCGGTCCCAGACGTCGCGCACGTTGATCGAGCCGTCGCGATTCTCGTCGGCGATCGCGTCGCCGGCGTCGAGCCTGCCGTTGTTGTTGATGTCCTTGAAGCCGCCGTACTTCGCGGCGACCCACAGCTGGTTGCGGCGGCGCGCGTCGGAGCGCGCCACGCCCGTGCCCCAGCTGCCCGCCTCGCGGACGTCGACCATGTAGGTCTTGACCGTCTGCTTGCCCCGGGTCTGGATCCGCGCATCGTCCGGCCGGATGTCCTGCGTGTTCGCGAAGTACGCGAGCGCGGCCAGGTACGCGGATCCGTTGCAGCAGTTCGCGCTGCCCGCGGTCAGGTTGCCGCCCCCCGAGTTGCGCAGCTGCACGCCCTCGTTGGTCAGCTCGGTGGCGATGATCTCGTTGAGCAGCGTGACGACGTTGTAGCCGGTGTCCGGGTTCGAGGGCTGGGCGGCCGGCTCGTTGTCGGTCGCGGTGTTGCCGGGCAGGCGCTTGTCCTTGTGGGTGTTCGAGTCCGCGATGCCGACGATGAAGTTCTTCGGGCACCACTCGGTCGCCTGCCGGAAGCCCTGCGGCGGCTCGAGCGGGTCGTCCCAGCTCGTGATCACCGGGAAGCCGTCGACCTTGGTGCCGGTGCTGCCCCCGGTCAGGCCCATGTGGGTGTACTCGGGCGTCGGGCCGACGTTGCGGTAGTAGCGCAGCGACTCGTAGACCAGCTCGCTGAACGGATCGAGGCTCTTGTAGCCCGCCTTGCGGCCGAAGCCGTTCAGGAACTGGATCACGCCGCTGCGCGTCACCCGGTCGGCGCCCCCCAGGCCGTAGGTCGAGTTGGTCGCGCTCGCGTCGGTGGCGTCGGGATTGGTCACGTAGATGCCGGTCGACGGATCCCACTCGCGCAGCGTGTTCGGCTGCGTGCCGTTGCCGCCGAGGCGCGGCTCGTCGGGCCCGACGAACTTCATCCGCGAGCGCAGCACGCCGCCGTCGCGCGCCACCGCGCCGTCGAGCAGGTAGCCCATCGCGCCGAAGCGCACGCTCTGCGCGTTCTCCTGGATCAGGCCGGTCGGCTTCCAGATCACCTTGTCGAGCGTCGTCGCGTTGCCCGGCTTCACGTAGCGGGTGCAGGTCGTCGCTGTCTCGGGCAGGAGCGGGTCGCAGACCTTGACGCGGACCTGCATGTCCTGCACGTCGGCGCTCAGCCCGGAGTTCGAGGCCGAGCGCATCGAGATGTTGCGGCCCTGGATGTCGATGTAGAGCTCGGCCGTCGCGTACGGAGAGACGGTGGACGGGACGATGCCCGGCACCGTCGAGACGAGCGTGCGGATCCGCTTGATCGGGAACTGTGCCGTGCCGCCCTGGCCGTCGTGTCGCGCCTTCTGCACGACCGTCAGGTCCTCGGTGTCGATCACGCGGTCACCGCCGGTCATCGCCCAGCGGAAGATGTCGATGGTCTGGCTGGTCGCCCAGTTGAGGAAGTTGCCGCTCCACTGGCCTGCGCAGCTCGCGAGCGAGGTCACGGGCTGGTCGGTCGGCTTCTTCAGCGGGTCGTAGCCGATCGTGTAGCCGGTCGGCACGAAGTACTGGTGTGCCGAGTCGTAGTCGTAGCACTTGAACGGATCGAAGTTGCCGATGTAGGGCAGCGACGGGGTCGCCCTGTACAGCGGGTTCGACGCGTTGGCCGCATTCGCGCGCGCCGCGCGCTCGGGTGGCGTGAAGTAGCAGACCGAGAAGCCGCCGTCGTGGCCCGGGCAGCCGTTGAACACCTCGTCGTTGTAGGCCTGCACGTTGCCGGTCGGCCACTCCACCGACAGGTCGAGCATCAGGTTCGCCGGCACGTTCTGCACGACCCGGGTCGGCTGGTCCGACAGGTCGGCGAGCCCGGTCGGCTGCGCGTGCAGCGTCGGCGTCCAGGTGGTGCACCAGACGCCCGCGACCCAGGCGAGCCGGGCGAAGCGCGAGCGGCAACGGCCTGCGAGGGAGGTGTCTGTCGGCTTCATGCGGCACTCCATGGCAATCCGGCGAGTGGGTCGACCCCGGGGGTCGGCCCCGCGCTCATTCCATCGGCAACGAGAACGTGGTCTGCGAGAACGCCTCGACCCCACGCGGGCCGACCGTCCGCGCCGAGACGCGGAAGATCGGCGCGAACGGCGTCGACGCGGTCGAGCAGCGCGAGCAGGTGTCGGGCGCGCGGCTCACCGACACGACGCAGTGGTTGTCGGCGGCCGGCCCCTCGATCGAGCACAGGCGGTCGATGACGTAGACGGTGGTCATGCCCTCGCCGGTGGTCGCGGCGCTCGCGGCGGCCACGGCGCCGAACATCGCGGTGAAGGCCGCGTTGTCGCGAAGCACCAGCGGCACCCCCGAGGCATCGGTCGGCAGGGCCGTCGCCCGGTACGGCATGTTGCTGCCCACGCCCGCGGCGTTCGTCGCAGTGTTGTCGAGGTCGCGGAACCACCGGCTGGCGGCGCTCTCGAACTCGCGCATCGCGCGACGCAGCACCACCTCGTTCCGATTGATCGCGTCGCGTTGGAAGGAGGTGTTCCGGGCGAGCAGCGTCGAGGTGTCGACCGACTTCATCAGGCCGATGGCTGCGAGCGCCATTGCGATCAGCAGCACCAGCGTGATCGGCAGCACCGAGCCACGCGCGAGGCGACGCAGCGTGTCGACGCCGCGTCGCCGCACCGGCGGCACTCGACGCGCGGCGCTCACGAGCAGGTCCCCACGGCGGGCACGCCGTTAGCGCGCCGGGCCTCGGTGCACAGCGCGATCCACTGATTGCGAAGCGGAATCACCAGGTCGTGGACCTGGCGCCCGTAGACGCGGTCGGCCGCCGGGATCGGCACGCGCACCTGCAGCGCGGCCGGCATGTCCTGGAACAGGACGGTCTCGGCCGGACCGACCCGCTGGGTCGGCTCGGAGGAGCGCACCACCATCGCGATGCGGATCGCCTTGACCTGCAGCGCGGCGTTGCCGCCCGCGATCATCGCGGCCGCGGTGAACGGCGCGATGCCCGGCGCGACCCAGCGGTCGACCACGTTGTCGTTGGCCGTGCCGCCGACGCCGTCGTCGACCCCGAGCAGCACCTGCAGGTTCTCGACGTTCTCGGCCTGGACGGTCGACGCGCCGATGCCCGCCGGGTCGAGCACGTCGTACTGGACCAGCGAATTGTTGACCACGCCGTACATCGCGACCGACGGCGCGGAACCGAGGTTGAACAGCGAGTAGTCGCCGGTCGAGGGCAGGCCGGAGAAGCCGTTCGGTCCGTTGTAGCCGGTGCTCGGCGCGCCGACCGGCACCGCCCTGGGGGCGGGCACGCCGGCGGGTGCGACGTAGGCGGCGTCCACCTGCCCGAGCTGGCAGTCGCCGACCGCCGACATGTCGGTCATCAGCAGCAGGTCCTGCGCGCGGAACGCGACCGAGGTCGGGACGCTGACCTGCGTGCTGCTGACCACCGAGGCCGGCAGCGGGGCCGCGCCGGCGCCGCTGCGGGCGGACGAGACCAGGATCGCATCCGAGGCGGCGCCGCCGCCGTCGACGACCGCGATCGGCGTCAGGCGCAGCGCCGACGGGAACGCGGCGAACGGCGCCGGCCACGCACCCGCGCGCGGCAGCAGCTGCGCGCCGCCGCGCCAGACGAGCATCTGGCAGCCCCACAGCGTCACGCCGTGCTGCAGCCCGCTGCCCGCCATCCGGATGTCGCGCATCATCCGCCACGAGGCGATCATGCCGGCCTGCTGCGCGTCGGCGCCGCCGGCGGTCGCGCGCCGGTGGGCCTCGCTCTGCGAGAAGACCTGGACGATGACCACCGACGCGATCAGTCCGATCGTCATCCCGATCATCAGCTCGAGCAGCGTCACGCCGCGCTGGCGGATCCGGGCTGTGAGGAAGGGGCGCATCGGGGCGGTCAGTTGTAGAGGGCCGAGACGGTGACGTGCTGCCGGGTCGCCGACACCGAAGCGATCGCGCCCCCCGTGTCGGCTTGCGCTTCGCGCGGCGGCGTCCAGGTGATGACGATCCGCACGGTGTTCGGGTCGCCGCCGATCGCGCCGAAGACCACCGTCGCGTTCGCCGCGGGCAGCCCGCTGCCGGGCGCCTGGAGCCGGTTCACCAGCCAGTTCCGGAACTGCACGCCCCCGGTCTGGAAGTCGGCGGCGACGGTCGCGCGGTTGGACGACTGCATCCGCGCGAGCAGCTCGTCGGCGGCGGCCGCGGCCTCGGTGCGGAAGCGCGCGTCGGTGGCCACCCGGCTCGAGACGGTCTGCATGCCGACGAGTCCGAGGATGCCCACCGCGAAGACCACCATCGCGATCAGCGACTCGATCAGCGTGAAGCCGCCCTGCAGCCGCACGGGCGCGATGCGACGGCGCGGCATCTCAGCAGGCTCCCGCGGGCAGGAACGGCACGCACGAGGCGCCGGATCCGGCCGGCCGGCCGGGGTCGCAGACCCGCACCGAGCCGCCGGTCGCGCTCGCGAGCTGCGAGCGCAGCACCTGCTCGCTGTACTGCGGGACCGCGACGCCGGCGAGGATCGCGACGACCGCCAGCGCGATCATCAGCTCGATCAGCGTGAAGCCTGCGTGGCGAAGGACTCTGGAGGACACCGGAAACGCTCTGCTGTGCCTTGGAATGAAGGGCACTCTAGGCAGATGGATCGGTACCGCCCATGGAGACCGGACGGACGGCGGCACTGCCCCAGTCGATGGGCGCGCCGTGACAAAGCGCCGCGGACCGACGGGCTGCGCCGACCGCCGGACGGCACGGCTCGCGGTCGGCCCCCGGGGAATGGCGCGGACGATCGTCTCAGCCGCGCGCGCACCTCGATCGCGCGAACAGCCCGGCCGCGTCCGCGCAGATCGGCGCGCCGGCACGGAATCACCCACGGTTTACCCTCGCCGGCACGCGTGCTACCGTTGGCCGCACACCCCTGGACGTGCACGGCTGGAGCGCCCTTGATCCGACGCGGGACGAACGACGCACGCACGGCGCGAGCCGCGCGCGCCGCGGCGCTGCGGAGCGCGCGGGAAGGCCGGCGATGAAGCGCCGTGCCCTCTACAGCGCCTCGCCGGACGTGCAGGCCGAGCCCGCCGCCGATGCGGCCCGCGCCGATGCGCCGAGCGGCTCGGGCACCGGCGCCGCGGGCTCCCGCGCCGCGCCCGGCCCCTCGCCGCGCCCCCGCCCCGCCCTGCGCGCGCCCTCCCCCTGGGACCGCCCCCTCGGCTCGGCCCCGCGCGCCGCCGAGCCCCCCGCCCCGCCCCCGCCCAAGCCCGTCCGCTTCGCGAGGCTGCGCGGCTGGGCGCGCCGCGGCGAGCGGGTGCTGCTGGTCGCGCTCGGCGTGATCGCCGCGCTCGCCGGCGTGGCGCTGCAGAAGGGCATGACGCCGCCGCCCCGGGCACTCACGCAGGAGGACATCGATGCGGCGGTGCTGCGCACGATGGAGACCCAGCCGCTGCCCTCGCAGGCCGCGAAGGCCTGGGAGATCATCCGGCCCTCGGTCGTGCGCGTGCGCCGGATCGGCCCGCCGGGCAAGGACGGCAAGCCCGGCGAGGACATCGGCGTCGGCAGCGGCGTCGTCGTGGTCGAGAACGGGCTGATCCTCACCAACCTGCACGTCGTCGCCGGCGCCGACTCGATCAAGGTGGTCTTCGCCGACGGCCTGGAGTCCGACGCGGTGATGGTGCAGGCGCAGCCCGAGCAGGACCTCGCGGTGCTGCGGGCCAAGACCCTGCCCGACGACCTGCAGGCCGCCACGATCAAGTCGACCGCCGACGTGCGGCCCGGCGACGTCGTCGTCGCGGCGGGCTTCCCGTTCGGCATCGGCCCGTCGATCACCTCGGGCGTGGTCTCGGGCCTGAAGCGCGAGTTCCGCTCGCCGGAGGGCCAGCGGCTGCTGACCAACCTGATCCAGTTCGACGCGGCGGTCAACCCGGGCAGTTCGGGCGGGCCGCTGGTCACGCCCGAGGGCGAGGTCATCGGCATCGTCACCGCGGTGCTGAACCCGACCGAGCAGCGCGTCTTCGTCGGCATCGGATTCGCGGTGCCGATCGAGGCCGCCGCCGCCGGCGCCGGCATGTCCCCGTTCTGAACCCCCTCCCCTCACGCACGGAAGCCCGCATGAACGAGACCCCGACGACCGGCACCGAGGTGTCCGCGCTGATGGAGCGGATCCTGTTCGAGGTGAAGAAGGTGGTGGTCGGCCAGGACCACTTCCTCGAGCGCGTGCTGGTCGCGATCCTCGCGCAGGGCCACCTGCTGGTCGAAGGCGTGCCGGGCCTCGCCAAGACGCTGACGGTGAAGACGCTGGCCACGACGATCCGCGGCCAGTTCAAGCGGATCCAGTTCACGCCCGACCTGGTGCCGTCGGACCTGGTCGGCACCCGCGTCTACAGCCAGAAGACCGGCGAGTTCTCGACCTCGCTCGGGCCGGTCTTCACCAACCTGCTGCTCGCCGACGAGATCAACCGCGCGCCGGCCAAGGTGCAGAGCGCGCTGCTCGAGGTGATGCAGGAGCGCCAGGTGACGATCGCCGGCGAGACGCACCGGGTGCCCGACGCGTTCCTGGTGATGGCGACGCAGAACCCGATCGAGACCGAGGGCACCTATCCTCTGCCCGAGGCGCAGGTCGATCGGTTCATGATGAAGGTGCTGGTCGGCTATCCGAGCGAGGACGAGGAGTTCGTCATCGTCGAGCGGGTGACCGGCCCGCCGATCACGGTCGCGCCGGTCGCCACCACCGAGCAGCTGAGCGCGCTGCAGCGCGAGTGCCGGCGCGGCTACGTCGATCCCACGCTGATGCAGTACGCGGTGAAGCTGGTGTCGGCGAGCCGCGAGCCCGAGAAGTACGGCCTCGGCGAGCTCGGCAAGTTCCTGACCTTCGGCGCGAGCCCGCGGGCGTCGATCTCGCTCGTCGAGGGCGCGCGGGCGCTCGCGTTCCTGCGCGGTCGGCGCTATGCGCTGCCCGAGGACGTCGCCGACATCGCGCCCGACGTGCTGCGCCACCGGCTGGTGCTGTCGTACGAGGCGCTCGCCGAGGGCCTGTCGGCCGACCGGATCGTGCAGCGGATCATGCAGGCGGTGCCGCAGCCCGCCCGCCCGCTGCAGACGCACGTCTCGGTCGGTGGCGATGGCGACGCGCGATCCTGAGGCGCTGCTGCGCCGCCTCGAGTGGACGGTGATCCGTCGGCTCGACGGCCTGCTGCACGGCGACTACCGGACGCTGTTCCGAGGCTTCGGGCTGGACCTCGCCGACCTGCGCGAGTACCAGTTCCACGACGACGTGCGGCGCATCGACTGGAACGTCACCGCACGGATGCAGACGCCCTACGTGCGCGAGTACCACGAGGACCGCGAGGTCTCGGCCTGGTTCCTGGTCGACCTCTCCGGTTCGGTCGGCTTCGGTTCGGGCGGGCGCACCAAGCGGATGGTCGCGACCGACTTCGTCGCCGTCGTCGCGCGACTGCTGACCCGCCACGGCAACGCGGTCGGTGCGATGGTCTACGGCGACCGCGTGCAGGGCATGATCCCGGCGCGCACCGGCCGGCGGCACCTGCTGCACGTGATGCAGCGGGTCGAGGGCGACGGCGCCTCGCCGCAGGCGCGCGCCGGCGGCGGCACCGACCTCGGCGTGCTGCTGTCGGCGGGCGCGGAGGCGATCCGTCGCCGTTCGCTGGTGTTCGTGCTGTCCGACTTCATCAGCGCGCCGGGCTGGGAGCGACCGCTCGCGCGGCTCGCGCAGCGGCACGAGGTGGTCGCGATCCGCATCCACGACCCGCTCGAGTCGAAGATGCCCGACCTCGGGCTGGTCGTCGTGCAGGACGCCGAGACCGGCGAGCAGCTCTTCGTCGACACGCACGACCGCGGCTTCCGGGACCGCTTCGCGAAGGCTGCGCAGCAGCGCGAGGCCTCGCTGCGGCGCTCGCTCGCGCAGGCGGGGGTCGACACGCTGGAGGTGTCGACCGCCGACTCGCTCGCCGACGCGATCATGCGCTTCGCCGACCTGCGCAAGCAGCGCAGCCGACTGTCCGGTGGCGCGATGCCCTCGCACCTCAGGGCGAGCAGCGGGGTGGTGCGATGAGCTTCGTGTGGCCGCAGATGCTGTGGTCGCTGCTCGCGGTGCCGCTGCTGGCCGCGGGTTACGTCGCCTGGGTGCGCCAGCGCTCGTCGGCGCGTCGCGAACTCGGCGGGCTGGTGATGTCGGCCGGCCCGGGGCGCGGCCGCTGGCGGCACCTGCCGCCTGCGCTCTTCCTGCTCGCGATCACGCTGCTGCTGGTGTCGGTCGGGCGCCCGGCGGCAGTGATGACGCTGCCGGCGCAGCACGAGACGGTCATGCTCGCGATCGACGTCTCGGGCAGCATGCGCGCCACCGACGTCAAGCCGACCCGGCTCGCGGCCGCGCAGGAGGCGGCGCGCGCCTTCGTGCAGACGCAGCCGCGCACCACCCGCATCGGCATCGTGACCTTCGCCGGCATCGCGTCGCTGGTGCAGCCGCCGACCGAGAACCGCGAGGACGTGTTCCAGGCGATCGACCGGCTGCAGCCGCAGCGCGGCACCGCGATCGGCAGCGCGATCGTGGTCTCGCTCGCGACGATCTTCCCCAAGGACCGTATCGACCTGCGGATGGTCGGCCGCAAGCCGGAGGGTCCCGCCGAGGGCAATCGCGAGCAGCGACGCGACGCCGCGCGGGCCCGCGGCGGCGATCCGGTCGAGGACGCGACGAACCAGTCCCAGCAACCGAAGGTCGCGCCGGGCTCGTACGACTCGGCGGTCGTCGTGCTGCTGTCCGACGGCCAGTCGACGACCGGCCCCGACCCGGTCGCCGCGGCGAAGCTCGCCGCCGAGCGCGGCGTGCGGGTCTACACCGTCGGCGTCGGCACCGCGAAGGGCGAGGTGCTGCGCACCGACGGCTGGTCGATGCGGGTCTCGCTCGACGAGGCGCAACTCAAGACCGTCGCCGACGTGACCCGCGGCGAGTACTTCCAGGCCGACAGCGCCGCCGAGCTCAAGCGCATCTACCAGTCGATGAGCAGCCGCTTCGTCATGGAGAAGAAGGAGATGGAGGTCGGCGCGCTGTTCGCGGCGGGCGCGGCGCTGCTCGCGCTGCTCGCGGCCGGCCTGTCGGTCGCCTGGTACGGTCGCGTGCTCTGAGCCGGCGCCGCGGCCGGGCCGCCCTCAGCCCGACTTGTGCACGAACGACGCGCGGACCACGTCGCTGATCCACACCATGCTGTCGCCCGGCGCGCCGGAGGACAGGCAGGCGACGACCGCGTCGTAGAGCGGCCCGGCCGCCTCGTCCGGCACCACCATCTCGATGCGCCAGCGTGCGACGTGGTCCGTCAGCTCCTGGCGGATCGACGCGCGCGCGCGCAGCGACGGGGCCGGGTAGCTCTCGGCCTTCGACACCGTCATGCCGGGAAAGCCCGGCACCGCGCGCAGCGCCGTGTGCAGCGCCGCGAGCTTCTGCGGACCGAGCACCGCCTTGATCTCCTTCATCGCTTCCGATCCTTCCGGGCGTCGGGCCCGACCCGGGGGGTCAGGCCTCCTCCGCGCGCACGTCGTCGAACCACTTGTAGATCGCGGGCAGCACCACCAGCGTGAGCAGCGTGCAGCTGATCAGGCCGCCGATCACCACCACCGCGAGCGGGCGCTGCACCTCCGAACCCGGCCCGGTCGCGAACAGGAACGGGATCAGCGCGAGCCCGGCCACGGTCGCCGTCATCATGACAGGCCGGAAGCGCATTGCGGCGCCCACGATCACCGCCTCGGCCACCGCCATGCCCCGGGCGCGCAGGTCGCGGATGTAGCTGACCAGCACCACGCCGTTCAGCACCGCGATGCCCCACAGCGCGATGAACCCGACCGACGCCGGCACCGACAGGTACTCCCCGCTGAAGAACATCGCGACGATACCGCCGAGCGAGGCGAACGGCAGCACCAGGATGATCAGCGACGCGGTCTTCACCGAGCGGAACAGCAGGAACAGCAGGAAGAAGATCGCCGCCACCGTGATCGGGACGATGATCGACAGGTGGCCGAGCGCGCGCTCCATGTTCTGGAACTGCCCGCCCCACTCGAGCCGGTAGCCCGGCGGCAGCTTCACCTCGGCGGCGACCTTCTGCTGCAGCTCGGCAACGTAGCCGCCCAGGTCGCGCCCGCCCACGTTGATGCCGACCACGACCCGCCGCTTGCCGAGCTCGCGGCTGATCTGCGCCGGCCCCTCGGCGACCTCGATCTTCGCCAGCCGCGCGAGCGGCACCTGCGCGCCGTTGCGTGCGGTGATCACCAGGTTGCGGATCGACTCGACGTCGTCGCGGAACTGCTCCGGCAGCCGGACCACCGCGTTGAAGCGGCGCTCGCCCTCGTAGATCTCGGTCGCGACCTTGCCGCCCACCGCCATCTCGATCTTCTCGTGGATGTCGCTGACGTTCAGGCCCACCCGCGCGATCGCCTGCCGGTCGATCGCGATCTGCAGGTACTGCTGGCCGGTGATCTTCTCGACCCGCAGGTCGCGCGAGCCCTGGATGCCGGCGGCGACCCGAGCGATCGCGTCGGCGGTCTCCTTCAGCGTGTTCAGATCGTCGCCGAAGATCTTGACCGCGATGTCGGCGCGCACGCCGGTCACCATCTCGTTGACGCGCTGCGCGATCGGCTGGGTCAGCGCGATCGTGACGCCCGGCAGGACCTTGAGCTTCTCGCGGATCGCATCGGCGATGTCCTCCTGCGTCCAGCCCTCGGGCCACTCGTCGCGGGGCTTGAGCGAGACGATCGGGTTGGACTCGTTCTGCGCCTGCGGGTCGGCCGGCGACTCGCCGCGGCCGATGCCGGCCACCGCCATCTTGACGCCGGGCACCTGCATGACGAGCTTCATCGCCTCCATCTCCATGCGGATCGACTCCTCCATCGAGATGTTCGGCGCGCGGGTGATCGACGGCGTGATCGAGCCTTCCTGCATCTCCGGGATGAACGAGGTGCCGAGGAACGGCAGCAGCGAGATCGAGCCGGCGAGCAGCGCCACCGCGGCGATGCTCGTCGACTTCGCATTGCCCACGGCCGCGCGCAGCATCGCCATGTACGGCTTCTTCATCTGGCGGACCATCCAGGTGTCGTGCTCGTCGTCACCGTGGTGCGCGCCGTGTCCGTGATCGGGACCGGCCTCGACGACCTCGACGCCGTCCCCCGACCGGGCCCCGTCGTCGCCGTCGAACCGGGCGCCCGCGGCGGCGAGCACCGGCGTCGCGCCCTTCGCGCCCTTCGCGGGCTTCGGCGGCTTGACCTTCAGCAGGTAGGTGCACAGCACCGGCGTCAGCGTCAGCGACAGCACCAGCGAGATGGCCAGCGCGATCGCGATGGTGAACGCGAGCGGCGAGAACATCTTGCCTTCCATGCCGGTCAGCGTCATCAGCGGCAGGAACACCAGGATGATCACGCCCACGCCGAAGATCACCGGCGTGGCCACCTCGGTCACCGCCTCGAAGATGATCCGGATCCGCGATTCACCGGAGTTGGCCTTGCGTGCGAGGTAGGCGAACGCGTTCTCCACCACCACGACCGAGCCGTCGACCATCAGGCCGATCGCGATCGCCAGACCGCCGAGCGACATCAGGTTCGCCGACAGCCCGATCTGGTTCATCGCCATGAAGGTGAGCAGCGGCGTGAGCACCAGGGTGGCCACCACCACCAGCGACGAGCGGATGTCGCCGAGGAAGAGGAGCAGCACGACGACGACCAGGACGATGCCCTCGATCAGCACCTTGCCGACCGTCCACAGCGCCGAGTCCACCAGCTCCGAGCGGTCGTAGAACGGCACGATCTTCAGCCCGTCGGGCAGCTGGCCCCGGGCGTTGATCTCCTCCACGCGCTCCTTGATGCGCCCGACGATCTCCTTCGCGTTGCCCGCCCGCAGCATCATCACGATGCCGCCGACCGACTCGGTGACGCCGTCCTTGACGATCGCGCCGACCCGCACCGCGGTGCCGATCTGCACGGTCGCGACGTCGCGGATGTACACCGGCGTGCCGCCCGACTCCTTCAGCACGATGTTGCCGATGTCGTCGACCGTCTGCACCAGGCCGATGCCGCGGATCAGGTACTGCTCGGCGTACTGCGGCAGGATGCCGCCCCCGGAGTTCGCGTTGTTCGACGCGAGCGCACGCCAGACCTGGTCGATCGTGATGCCGTGGTAGCGCAGCTTGTCGGGCGCGACCAGCACCTGGTACTGCTTCTCGTAGCCGCCGAGCGAGTTGATCTCGGCGATGCCCGGGATCGAGCGCAGCATCGGGCGCACCACCCAGTCCTGCACGGTGCGCCGCTCGGTCAGTTCCTCGACGCTCAGCGCACGCTGGCCGTCGTCCGGGCGCTCGAGCGTGTACTGGTAGATCTCGCCGAGCGCGGTCGACACCGGACCGAGCACCGGCACGATGCCCTGCGGCAACCTCGGCGTGATCTCGAGCAGCCGCTCCATGACGAGCTGGCGCGCGAAGAACACGTCGGTCTTCTCGGTGAAGACCAGCGTGATCAGCGACAGGCCCGGCCGGTTGAGCGAGCGCAACTCGACCAGGCCCGGCAGGCCGGTCATCCCGATCTCCAGCGGCACGGTCGCGAAGCGCTCGACCTCTTCGGGCGAGCGGCCCGGCGCTTCGGTCGCGATCTGGACCTGGACGTTGGTGACGTCCGGGAACGCGTCCAGCGAGAGCTTCCTCGCGGCGTCGAGCCCGAACGCGAACAGGACGGCCGCGATGACCGCGACGATCAGGCGCTGCGCGAGCGCCCCCCTGACGAGCGACTCGATCAAGAGCCCTCCGTCTGCGCTCGCAGGCGCTCGCTGTTCAGGTGAAACGCGCCGTCGACGACGATCTGCTCGCCGCCCTTGAGCCCGGACTGCACGATGCGCAGGCCGTCGGTCTCGTCGGCGAGCGACACGCGGGTCAGCCGGAAGCGGCCGTCGCCAGCGCGCACGAACACGTGCTCCTGGTTGTTCTCGCGGACCACGGCCGACGACGGCACGACCAGGCGCTCGACCGGATCGGGCGAGATCGACACGTTCGCGAGCATCTCGGGACGCAGCTGGCGCTTCGGGTTGGGCACCTCGGTGCGCACCGTCACCGTCCGGGTCTCGGGGTTCACCGTGTCGGCGACCCACGCGACGCGGCCGGTGACCGGATCGGGCACGCTGGTGACCTCGACGGTGACCGCCTGGCCCGGCTGCACGCGGCCGATCTGCGACTCCGGCACCTGCGCGATCACCCAGACCCGCGCGAGGTCGGCGACGATGAAGATCACGTCGGCAGGCTGCACGACCTGGCCCTTGTTGACCTTGCGCTCGACGATCACGCCGCCGACGGTCGCGACCACCGACGAGGTCGACGTGATCGCGCCGGTCTCGATCGTGCGCTCGATCTCGCGCGGCGACATGCCCATCACGCGCAGCTGGTCGGCGGCTGCGCGCTTCTCGACCTGTGCGACCTGCAGCTCGTTCTCGCGGCGCTGCAGCTCGGCCGAGCCGATCACGTCGGCGGCGAGCAGCAGCTTCGCGCGCTCGACCGCCTTGGAGGCGAGGTCGCGCTGCGCGTTGGCCTTCAGGTAGCCGAGCTGCGCCTGGCCGAGCTCGGTGCTGTGCAGCTGCGCGAGCACCTGGCCGGGCCGAACGCTCTGGCCGACGGCGCCCTGGAGCTCGGTCACGCGACCGGTCACGCTCGCGCCGATCCGCGCGATCGACTGCTCGTCGAAGTCGATCCGGCCGACGACCGACAGCGGCTCGCTGACCGGCCTGCGCTCGACGGCCGCGACCTTGACCCGCTCTGGGAGCGAGGGCGGCGCGACGACGAGATTCGGGTCCGACGCCGGCTTCGCGGCCGCCTTGGCGGCGTCGGCGGTCGCGCCGGCCTGGGGCGCTGCGGGCTTGTCGCCGCACGCGGCGAGCGCGGCGGCGAGCGCCGCGGCGAGCGCGGCACGCCGCAGGACGGAAAGGCTGGGGAGACGGGCGATCATGGCGTTCACTCGCTTTCGGCGCGCAGGCGCTCGAGCTCGACCAGCGCGGCGCGCAGGTCGTACCGGGTGGTGTTCAGTTCGCTGCGCAGCATGCGGAACGTGCGCTGCGCATCGAGGAAGTCGAGGATGCCGCGCTCGCCGAAACGGTAGGCGGCCTCGGCGACCCGAAGCGCCGCCTCGGCCTCGCGCAGGAGGCCGGACTCGTAGGCGGCGACCTGCCCGAGGGCGATCCGGTAGCGCTGCCAGGCCGACTCGAGCGACTGGTTCAGGAGCAGCTCGCGGTCGGCGAGCAGCAGGCGGGCGCGCTCGGCCTCGGCGGTCGCCTCGGCGATCGGGCCTTCCCGGCGGTCGAACACCGGGATCTGCATGACCAGGCCCAGCCGCGCGTCGTTGGCCTCGGGCAGACGCTCCATCGTCGCGCGCACGCCGAACGAGGGCTTGCGCCGCTCCTGCTCGAGCGCGATGCGCGACTCGGCGGTGCGGACCGCGGCCCGCGCGGCGATGATCTCCGGATGGCGATCGAGCATCGCCGTGCGGATCGCCTCGAGGCTGAGCGGCGTCACCGGCGCGTCGGCGATGTTGCCGTCGACGGTGAAGTCCGGCGGCAGCTGGGGCCCGACCACTCGGCGCAGGTCGGCGCGCGCCAGGTCGATGCGGGCGGCCGCGGCCTGCACCGCACGCAGGGCGTTCAGGCGCTCGGTGTCGGCGCGGATCAGCTCGAAGCGCGGGGCCTCGCCGGTCCCCACGCGGACCTGCACCCGCGTTCGGATCTGCTCGGCGATCGACAGGTCCTCCTCGGCGAGCCGCGCGGCCGCCTGCAGCCGCAGGATGTCGAAGTAGCGCAGCTTGAGATCGGCGAGCAGGTCGCGCTCCGCGACGTTCGCCTCGGCGCTCGCCGCGTCGACGCCGGTCACGGCGACCTCGCGGCGCGCGGCGCGCAGCCCCGGGCGCTCGATCGGCTGCAGCACGCCGATCTGGCCGCTCGCACCCGAGGGCGTGCCGTCGGCGCGCGAATCCTGGCGGCCGCCCTGCACCTCGATCTCGGGGTTCGGGATCGCGCGGGCGGTGATCAGGCCGCCCCGGGCGACGTCGATCCGGGCGCGCGTCGCGGCCAGCCCCGGGTTGTTGCGCTTGGCCAGCTCGATCAGCCCGTCGAGCGTGATCGTGGGAGGCACCACCGAGGCGGCCGACGGATTCGCAGAAAGGCGGAAGGTCGACAGCGGCAGCGTCGAGGGCTCGGCGGCCGGTGCCGGCGCGGCGCCGCGGGCGGGCGCCCCCCCCGGCGCAGGCGTGCGGCCCGGCGACGGCGTGGTGGCCGCCGGTGGCTTGGCCGGCGTGGTCACGGCCGGCCGCGGCGGCGTCGCGGTCTGCGCGGCGGCCGGCTGGAGCACGGCCGGCATCGCGACGATCGCGAAGGCCAGCGCAGCGGCGAGGGGCACCGTGCGGAGATGCGTCGAGGTCATGAGGAGCACGTGGGTGATGGATCGGAGCGGTCGACGCGGCGAGGCATTCCGGCCCGGCCGGGATTGCGACGTCGCGGTTCCACGCGAGCGGCGGGCTCGCGGCATGCGCGCCAGGATCGGCGCGCGGGAGCGCTCAAGCGCTCGGCGGACGCAGCGGCCGTTGCAGCGGCGCCTGTCGCGGGCTGGGGTCGGAAGCGACCACGATCGTATCGCGCTTCGGCACCGGCACGGAGCTGGCGACGACCCGCGGCGGCTCCACCTCCGTCGGATCGCCCGCGCCCTTCGACAGCTCGCAGCCGAAGGAGTCGGCGGCGGGCAGCCCGGACAGCAGAAGCGCCCGGCAGGTGCCCGTCGCCGCGAGCGGAGGCGATACGTCGGACAGGCCCGTCTGCGCTCCGACGAACGCCGCAGCCGATGCGTCCGCGGCCGACGCGTCGAAGGCGTCGTGGGACTCGACCCACGCGAGCAACTCGCCGTCGGTCGCGTGCGAGGCCTGCGGCGCCGGCGGCTGCGCGACGAGCGCCACGAGGCTCGCGACCGTCGCCAGCAGCGCGAGCACGACGCGCGACGTCCACGACGCGGTTCGCGTCGGGGGCGTGCGGTCGGCGGTGCGGCGGCGGGAGGCGGTCATTCGGGTCGGAGGACGGAGCAGGCGCGATTGTCGACAGGAAGTGGTCGCTGCAGTGCACTAGACCTTACGAAACAACGGCTTCCGATGCGCCGTCGGGACGTTTCGCAGCGTCCGTCCGGCGGCCGGGACCGCCGATGCGCCGTCCGTCGCCTCAGATCGACCGCCGCCGCGGGGGCGGCCGGCGCTTGACCCACTCGTAGTCGGACGCCGGGTCGGCGACACCGCCCTGCCCCACGTGCCCCGGATCCTCGGTCGCGATCGTCACGAACGAGACCGCCTCGCCGTCGCGCCGGCGTCGGCGCAGCGCCTCCGCGAAGGCGAGCGCCTCGGACAGCTCGGCCGTCGCGAACGCCCTCGTGCGGGGCGCCGTGTCGTCCATCCAGTACACACGGTGCATCGTGCCGCGACTGTAGCGCAGGGAGCGCCCGCGTGCCCGAAGCGCCCGGCGTCGGTGCGCGCCCTGCCGCGCAGGCAGGACGCGCACATGGACAGTCGATCAGATCGGGCGGATCCGCACCGAGCGGAACTTCACCGTCCCGCGGCCCCACTGCAGCGCGAACGGGCCGCTCGCGAGCTTCGAGTCGGTCACTTCGACCATCGTCTGGCCGTTGAGCACCACCACCAGCCGCGAGCCACGGACGATCAGGTCGAAGGTGTTCCACTTGCCGCCCGCACGCGGCGCCGGCTGCGCGACCGGCGCGACCTTCACGATCGCCCCGGTGGCGAAGGTCTGGTCCGGGCGCTGGTCGAAGAAGTTCGCCTCGGAGCAGTTCTCGTCGGTGATCTGCGCGCGGTTCCGGCAGCGCATGAAGATCGCGCTGTTCGCGTCGTCGCTCGCCCAGAACTCCACGCGC